>Ga0206875_1123_pt1 | contig 20450 bp, 15 predicted proteins | sample Alteio_BWOrgCont_9_FD_152616 | JGI IMG/M metagenome (GOLD analysis project Ga0206875, IMG submission 152616) | Enriched cells from forest soil in Barre Woods Harvard Forest LTER site, Petersham, Massachusetts, United States -... | ecosystem: Environmental > Terrestrial > Soil > Temperate forest > O... | reverse complement strand
AAGCCCATACTCATGTTTTAGTGGAAATCCTATTTTAAAAAATGATATTTTAGGAGATTCTTCTAATGATATAATTGTAAAAGGTTCAAATAACTCTAGTCTGACAATTAAAACTACTTTAATAAATACTACTATTGACTTGAGTTCTTATGGTATTTCCCACGATTTTGGCGGTACCCAAACATTTGATCCATCAGTTCTTATGCCTGATGCTATAGGATTAGATCTTGGTGCTGGTGTGAGTATTCCACTAGTAAGTGGAAGTGCAGGTGTTAATTTGTTATGGAGTTTAAGAGGAGAAAAAAGTGGGGATGCGGCTTATCCTTCAGTATTTACTTATGCAGGAAAGCAAATTGGTACTACAAGTGATTTGAAAATCAATGGTAATATTGGGATATTTGTGGCGTGGGCTAAAAATCCAAATGGAACTCCTGCTTCAAATCAGTTTGTTGCAAATGGAATAAACTGGACAGGTGATTTTTGGTCTGGATCACTTTCTGGTGGAGAAGGTTGGGCTTCCGGAGGGCTATCATATTTTACTGGAAAAAATCCTTTGAGCAGCTCACCAGCTTCAGGGGCTAATTGGTCTGGGGTTGAGCTCGCATGGACGCCTGGTCTCTATTCAAAACCGCTTAATACCGGTGCTGCAGGGGACTTACTTAAAAAAATAAACGCTGGTACACGCGGTGCGGCAGGTCAAAAAACTACTTTTTGGATGATTTATGGAAATGGAAGTGATTTTTTGGATACTAAAGATGAATCGGGGTGGGATTGGTTCGCTACGCAAAAAAAGTAATAATATATGGTAAATCGAAAATCTATGTTCCTAATTATTGGAGTATTACTCTTTCTAATTTGGTATACTTATATTGATTATAAAGGAAACGAAAGTGTTAATCGACATAATTGTGAAACAGAAACAATGGCAATTAAAGGAATAATTACAGGAACTGAAGGACGAGATTCGTATGTAAGAATATTTGTTGATAATATCAAAAATGCTATATGGATTAATCCGTCTAAGATTTTATCTACTAAAGGCTTCAAAGAAGCGTATTATTTTGAAAATGGAGATAGTGTCATAAAAGAACCTAATTCTAAAATAATTACAGCTAAACGAAGAGATAGTTGTATCGTATTTCTTCTTGATTGTAATTAGCTTTGACTGCAGACAAATATCTATTAATGCCAACCTGCTATCTCTAAATTTAATCTATAAATATCTGCACATGATCGCTAAATTTTTTGTTTTAGTTTTTTCTTTAAATGTATTAATTGTATTTGCATTAAAATCACAGCCACAAAGTATTACCTGGAAAAAAATATTAAAAGACAAGGAGTTTACAGAAAATGTTTTCACAAAAGGTAACGATGAAGATTTTATAAGAATAAACTTTAAAGTAAATGACAATGGGAAAGGTATAGAATATTATTTTTTATCCCGTTATAATCTTCAACTTGAGGAAGCTACAAGGGAAAAAATAATACCCGCAGGCAATCCTCAATTCTTGGTGAATGTAAAAAACAATTTATACTTAATAACTAAAACAGGCGATAAAAAAATATCAACTTTTAATTGTCAAAAATTTAATAGTACAACATTAAAGTCTCAAGGAGAGCCTATTGTTATAGGTACTTTTGATAATAGTATAGGAAACATTCTTTTCTCTCCTAGTATTGAAGTGAGTGTTTCTGACGACTCTTCCCAAATATTATTTTCTATACGATACAAAGATGGTGCAGCATTAAACGATTTTTCAAGGTTATATTGGACAAGTAACTTTTATGTATTCACTTCTGATATGGAAAAGATTTGGGATAAAAAGGTTGACTACCTATATAACGATATTAATCTTGCTGAGACAATAGAAAATCCTATCATAACAAACAAAGGTGATGTGATTCAGGTAATAAGGCATTATGCACAGAGCATAATAAAAAAAGTAAATACTATCTATTGCGACGAATCGGAGAAACCAGCCTATCAGATTGAATTGGTAACTTATAGTAAAGGGCAAACCGAAAAACTGATTCCGGTAATTTCAGATGGCAAGATATTAGGTAATGTGTTCTTTGTTGGATCGAAAGAGAATATGTTTAGTTTCTTCAGTCTTTATGGGAATAAGGAACATGGAAAAACGGCAGGTTATCTTTTATTTGATATGGATTTAGCCACCCAAAAAATCGAAATGAAAACAACCGGTGTTTTCCCGGAGGAGATTATACAAGAAGCTGTAGAGAATAAAGAAGGCTCTGATAAAAAGTCTGATCCTGGCTTAGGCGAAGATTTTTTATTGGCAAAGTCTTTAAAAAGGTCAAATGCATCTACTGATTACTTATTAGAATTCACATCTTACAATACGATTTCTATTTCTTCTTCCAATTACAATGGACATTACTCAAGAGCGGATGATTATGTACAAAACATTTTTGGTGATATTATCGGCATTAATATTTCAGCCAACTATCAAAAAGCGACATTTTTTAGATTGCCTAAAATGTTTATAATTGATCGTGTGTATGATGCTCCTTTCTCTAATATTTTTGCTACAGAAAATAATAATAAACTATATCTTTTTTATAATGACAATCCCGATAACATAGACATTCCGTTAAATACAAAGCCAAAAAAACTGTCTAAAATACAAAAGGGAATTCTTGCAATGGCAGAAGTGGATGAAGGGAATAATATTCTAAAGAGAGTGCCTATATTAAAGAATGAAGATTATTTCGTTCTTCCCAAACGCTGTATTTCTATTTCACCTGAAAAAGTTTTTCTATCCTCTAACTCTCCTAATGTATTATATTTTCCATCTAACAGAATTTGGCTAGAAGGAGTATTGTCAATACAGTAATCATTACAGCACTAAGTAAAAAGCAATAGATGAAAAAAAATGTTTTATTAGCTATCGCCATTATCATCAATGGTATAATAATAGCTCAACCAGCGAACAGAATAAACTTGCCAAATCAACTTGATATAAGTGCTATTAAAGCAAGTATGGCTGGGCAATTTCCTAAGTATGATACAGTTATTGCTTTGGTGGTATACCAGGATAAAGACTCAATAGTAAAAAAAGATACATGTTCTCTTCAATTACGGGCCAAGAAACTCTATGTAATAGAAAACTATGGTCAATATGATAAAAACAACTTGCCGTATGGAGTGACTCTATTAGAACATTATGCCATCATTACAGATTGGAAAGTATATAAAGCCATTCGACTACACAATGGCAAATCTTTTTATAAAGGCAGGGTTTTGGATATTAAATATTTGTATAAGGAAAAGTAGGTTATTAACTCTTAGTTAAACACTCTTCATATATTAATTCACACAATAAGTTAACAAAATTCTTAGGACCAATTTTTGCCAAAAGTTTTAGGTTAAAAAAACATTACAATGCCTAGTTAACGAGGGAAAATGTTATTTAGAAGTAACAAAAAACTCTAATTAGCGTTTTTTTGGATACAAGTTGGGTCTAAAAATGATGCAAAACAAAGCTCTAAAGTGACGATGTTAATCGAATCCTTCACTGAAGAATTCAAGTAAGGTCATATCAAAAGCATCTATAACTTTTACGAGACTACTAAACCTTAAATCTTGACCTTGTTCATATCTCCCGAACTGAGCTCTGGAAATATTGTTATCATAAGCAAAATATTCATAACTAGTATATCCTTTAGATATTCTTAGTTGCTTTATTCTTTCACCAATTTTCTTTAGTTGAACTTCAACGTCCAATTTAGCTTTCCCTACTTTCTTAATATTTTTTTTAGCGCTGGGATTCATTCCATAAAATAAATCAATCGCCACAATGTGAGTTACCACTTTTTAGATACTACTTATTAGTAGCTTTTTTGTAGCTTTGTTTTTTGTAAACGATTACTATAAAAAATAATACAAATGAACTTAATATCTATTTTGGCACTCGCTATCATTACGGTGATGGTTTCTTGCGCAAAAACAAATGCTCCTAATTCTATAGGAACAGCTTCTGGATGTATGTTTGATAAGATTTCAAATTTTGAAAATCGTTCAGGCCCTGGAGCTATGCTTGAAGGTGATTTTTATTTTTATTATACTGGAAATAAACTTACCCAACTTAATACCACCTCATTTACTGGTGCTTTAAATGGTTCATTTTTTTATGCTGAAGATAAGTTGACAAGAATTGATTTGTATACTCCTGTGGGTGGTAGCATGATTAAGACAGGATACTTGAATGTTTCTTACAATGGGATAAATATTGCTGAAACAGATTTTTATGCAATACGAGGAGGTAATTCTACGCTAATGGAAAAGATTGTATATACGTATGATAATAATGGAAGAAGGGTAGCAAAAAATACTACAGGTCAATTTACATCTGAAGCTGGCAATTGTGTGTATACTTATGACAATTTGAATAATATAACTAAAATTGAATGTAGAGATACAGCTAACAAAATCACTGATATCTACGAGCTTGAATATAATAACCATGTAAATGATTTGCTTTCCTATCATCCTCAATTAGATATATTTGGATGGGTATTTTTAAATGAGAATGAAGAGTTAGAAGATAATCGTAGACCTGAAGATGCCAGGTATTTCAGCAAATATCAAGTTGTAAGTCAAAAGGATATTTATACGGCTTCCAATATCAATTATCAATACGAGTATGATAGTACTGGTAAGACAGTGCAAATAACAAGTAACGGAGACATCATTAAAATAAATTTTCAATATAAATGTAATTAAACAAAGCCCGGTTGCTGGCTTTGTTTATCTTAAAATTAAATGATCTATAAGGGTAGCTTGTATTTGCATTCCTAATGTTTGTATCTATTACATAAAAGCCACAAGTATGTAATTTTGATTATGGAAACTTCTAAGGAAGAACTAAACCGTTATTTAAAATGCTTAGTAAATATCCTATTGAAATTCAAAAGAGGATATTGGAAGGACTATTAAAAGCTTCACAGAATAAAATAGAGAAACAAAAGCTGATTGAAAAAGAGCGCTTGTTAAGAGAAGGGAAAATAAATGAGAATATTATCAATACCGAGTTTGGCCAAATCATTTTCAAAAGGATCCTCAATTAACAATCTCTCTCTAAGTACTCCCTATCTTCTTTTGAGGGGGCGGTATTTTGCAAACTGTTTTTTATAAATTCAGTAGTAAATTTTTTGCAGTACGAAAAGCATCCTTTTAACGAAGATAAAAATGTTGTAGTCGAAGGAGGTTTTAAATAACTATTAAAACATTATTTCTTGCCCCTTATATTGCCCCTCGTTATAATTTATTTTATAATTAATTGATAATCAATAGCATTTGTAGATGAATTGTGGTCTCGCCAGGAATCGAACCTGGATCTGGAGCTTCGGAAACTCTTATACTATCCATTGTACTACAAGACCTAATAATGTGCTAATATGCTGATTCGCTAATTAGATACAGCGATTGTTTGAAATCATTTTATCAAACCATGTACATTGCCGCTGAATATTTTTATTGCAATGGCGAGCAATATTACGCCGAAAAATTTACGTATCACTAAAAGCCCGTTTGGCCCAAGGGCTAATTCAATCCATTTCAATGATTTTAATACCAGATAAATAACTATGCAGTTTATCAAAATCGCAATTAAAATATTCACATCAGCATAGCTCGATTTTAAACTCATTATCGTTGTAAGTGTTCCGGAGCCTGCAATAATGGGGAATGCTATTGGCACTACACTTCCGGCTTTGGCACCTTTATCGGCTTTAAAAAATTCAATGCCCAATACCATTTCCAATCCCAGAATAAAAATTACAATACTGCCGGCTACGGCAAACGATTTAATATCCAATCCCAATAAATTCAAGAACTCATTGCCAAAAAACAGAAATGATATCATTAAAAAACCACAAACCAATGTTGCTTGTGTGCTTCTGATGGTACCGCCAATCTTCTCTTTCAGCGAAACTAAAATAGGGATAGAACCGAGCATATCGATCACGGCAAACAGCGTTACTGAGATTGATATTATTTCTTTTATGGATACTTCACCAAAACTGTACATAATGGCTATTTCCGCAAAGATAATATTCTCTGTAGAGGATTGGAAAGATTCTTATGAATTATGTGTGGAATGCATCTCAGCTTTCAATGCCAGTAAACAGTTGGCACAAAGACAATCGGAATACGTTGAAGCAATATGCGTTTTTTCCTCAGGAGATAATAGTATGGTGTAGCATTGGCATTGCGTAATATTGCCTGCTTTGCATTCAAAGCTTGTATTGCAGCGTTCGCAGGTTTTATTTTCGTGCAGGGGCATATTTTTCAAAAGTAATTTAAAAGTCAATTGCATAAGTAAAATGCCATTTATAGAAGATATTCGCCCGTTATCATTTGATGTTTTATTTTTGCAATATGCGCTATTCAATCTTTACGCTTACAATCGTTTTTATTTTATCAATTACTACTGCAAAAGCCCAGGAAAAATGGGACTTGCGTAAATGCGTTGAATATGCATTGGCTAATAATATCTCTATCAAACAAACCGATGTACAGGCAAAAATTGCAGCTGTACAATATAAGCAAAGCAAGGAAGCAATTTATCCTACCATTGGTTTTGGTGGCAATACAAGTTTTAACAGCGGCTTGCATCAGGATCCAACTACTTTTAGTTTAATTACTCAAAATTATATTGCTGCCGGCTTGCAATTGCAGGCAAGTGCACAGATTTTTAACTGGTTCAGTAAGCAAAACATTATAGCAGCCAATCATTGGCAGGCAGAAGCTGCCAAAGCAAGCACCGATAAATTAAAAGATGATATTTCATTAACGATTGCTAATAATTACTTGCAGATTTTATTATCGAAAGCGCAACAAAAAATAGCCTCGGTACAATTGGAGCAATCAAAAGCTCAATTTGATAATACACAGAAATTAGTAAACGCAGGTTCTTTACCGGAACTAAATGCTACCGAATTGGAAGCACAGGTTGAAACAGATAGTGCAAATTATATAACCGCAAAAGGAAACGTAGAACAAAGCATATTGGTGTTAAAATCAAACATGAATATGGATGCTGCTACTCCTTTTGAAATAGACGAACCCCCGGTTGAATTGATACCTGTAGAAAAAATTGCAGACCTGCAACCCGATATTGTTTATACATTGGCATTGGCAAATATGCCGCAGCAAAAAGTAAATGAGTACAAATTAAAAGCAGCGCAGAAAAATGCAGCTGTAGCAAAAGCAGGAATGTATCCAACCTTTTCTGCCTTTGGTAATTTGGGGTCGCAATATTATAATCTGGGAACGGAAATTACCGGCTCCTCTTTGATAAATACAATTGGGCAGGTAGATATTGGAGGACAAAATTATTTTGTTTCCCCACTATCACCGATTCCTTCTTTTAACTACAATAAATCATCTTTCTTTAGACAGTTGAATAGTAATTTTGCACAGTCTGTTGGTATTAGTCTTAGCGTGCCGATCTTTAGTGGCGGCAGCTTACGTAGTAATTGGGAAATATCTAAACTCAATATCCGCACAACAGAATTACAAAGAGAATCCGACAATCAAACATTAAAACAAAATATTTATCAGGCATACAATGCAGCAATTGTTGCACTTGAAAAATATACTGCTAGTAAAAAAAGTGTAGATGCTTCACAACGCAGTTATGATTTTGCGCAGAAGCGTTATAATATTGGTATGTTAAGTACGATTGAACTGATAACAACTCAAAATAGTTTATTAAGTGCTAAGCTACAGTATGTACAAAATCAGTTTGATTATGTTTTTAAAATGAAAGTGCTGGAGTTTTATAAGGGCCAGGGCATTAAGTTGTAAAGGTGGCTGCTCTAAATCTCGCCACGTGGAGAGACTTAATAATGCAGGCAGTTTGATTGAATGCAAGGAGGGATACGATTAGTGCCCGAGATTTTTTAATTTTTAATTTTTAATTTGCAACATGAGCAAGACTGTAAAATGGTTATTAATCGGTGTGGTGGCATTGGTGCTTTTGTTGATAATACTAAAAGTAACCGGCACATTTGGTAAAGATGAAGGTACAAAAGTAACTGCCGAAAAAGTACAGAAAAGAACCATCACCGAAGTAGTAAATGCCAGCGGTAAAATTTATCCGGAGATAGAAGTAAAAGTTAGTTCTGATAATAGCGGTGAGATAACTGAGCTGGATGTACAGGAAGGAGACACTGTAAAAAAAGGACAGGTTTTGGCACATATATATGCAGATGTGTACAGCATTCAACGCAACCAGGCGGCGAGTGGTGTAGTACAAAGCGAAGCACAGGTAGCCAACTCACAGGCAGCCATAGACGCTCTAAGTGCACAGCAGGAACAGGCACAGCGTACGTACGATATGCAGAAACAATTGTACGATGAAAAAGTAATCAGCAAAAACGAATTTAATACAGCGGATGCCAATTTGAAAACGGCCAAAGCCAATTACAATGCGGCATTGCAAGGTATTCGTAGCGGTAAAGCAAATGTGCAAAGTGCACAGGCTGCTTTGGATAAAGCAAATAAAGATTTAAGCAGAACAACTATTACAGCGCCGATGGATGGAATAGTAAGTTTGGTGAATGTAAAAAGAGGTGAGAAGGTAGTAGGAAATGGTATGATGGCAGGCACCGAAATGTTGCGGATTGCAGATATGAATAAAATTGAGTTAAGGGTGGATGTGAGTGAAAGCGATATTCCAAAAGTACATTTGGGTGATAGCGCTGTTATTGATGTGGAAGCATATAGCAATCGTAAATTCAAGGGCATTGTAACACAGATTGCCAACAGTAATAACGGAGCCTCTACCGAAACGGCTCAATCCAATTCAAGTACAGATGTTACCAATTACAAAGTATATATACGGATATTGCCTGAAAGCTATAGCGATTTTATTGGCAAAGGAAGTTTTCCATTTAGGCCGGGAATGAATGCCAGTGCAGATATACAGACAAAAACACATGCCGATGTTTTGAGCGTGCCGATTAATGCGGTAACACTACGGGATAAAAACGATACACTTTCAACAGGTAGTAAAAGCACTGATATGGTTAATATAAGTACTTCTTCTGCCGATAGTTTGGAGCTGGTGGTATTTGTATTGGATGCCGATAATACGGTAAAAAAAGCAAAAGTGAAAACAGGTATACAGGATATAAATTATATTGAAATTACAGGAGGGTTAACAGAAGGGCAGCAGGTAATTACCGGCCCGTACGATGTAGTGAGTAAAACACTTAGGCCAAAAGACAAAGTGAAAGTGGTAGAGAAGAAGGATTTGTTCGGTAAAAACTGATCTTGGCATTAATTTTCCAAAACAATAGAGAAAACATTTATAGCTCAATTCTTTGGATGTGCGGATTATTAAATTTCCGTAACGTAGAAGAACATTGTATTGTAAACTGTAAATTTTTACTATCTTGTTGATGGAAAATGCCTGTCATACTATACTTTCCGGTTACCCGAAAACAATTCCCCTAAAAAATACATTGGCAGGCAGCTAATTTCTTAAAACCAACATCTTTTATAAACCATCCTTATTCCACAAATAAATTCAGGAAGATGTATAAACTTTTTACAAAACTCTTTTTAGCGGTATTTTTTTTATTGTTTATAGGGTTTACTTCAGTTGCACAAAATTCAATCCTCGTAAACCTGGGAAGTACTACCTGCGATGCTCCTTATACACCCGCATTTTCTTTAATCGGTAATCCTTTAAGCGCCAATCCATCGTTGTTTTCGCTTTGTGATATGAGTGCGCAATTACCGAGTTATCAAAACGTATTCATTGCGTACAATCCCCTTAACAACAGGATATATGTGGTAGACGACCGCAATTTTGATACCTCTAAAGTATGGTTATTGGATATGGGTTTGCCGGGAAATATTACCTGCCCTACAATACCCCTTGAACCTACTTATAAGTTACCGAATTATTATACTGCTTATTTCGAATTTGATAACAATGGCAATATATTGTCACTCAGTAATTATAATGAAGCTGCAGGACAATGTACACTTGATCGTCTGGATGTTACCACAGGTCATGTATTATCATCGCAATTATTACAATTTCCTGCAGGTCATTTCCCCAATGTTTTTGGCAATGGAGATATAACCATTTTACCAAACGGACGATTGTTTGTTGTATTAGGTATTTACCCATCGCAATTATATGAAATAACGAATTTCAATGATCCTAATAATACGCCAACAGTAACGTATTTACAAAGCATGCCACAGAATACCTTTGGTATGGCATACTTAAATGGCAATATGGAAATTACCGGCACCGATCAAAACCATTCCTGCTACTATTATACTTATGATATAAGTGCCAATACGCTTGGGCCTCAAAATAAATTTCAGGTAGGTGAATTGCCAATTGATAACAGTAGTATAACGCCTGCTATCGGCACCACTAAACAATTGGCACATGCTACATTGGTTAATAATAATACAGCCGACCTTACCTATGAAGTATATCTACAAAACATGGGCAACGTTATTTTAAACAATATAAATGTAACGGATGATTTAGGTGCTGTATATGGAGCCGGCAATGTATCCAACGTTAGTGTAAGTTTTGAACCGGGCGGCAATGATGCCGGCTTAACATTAAACAGTGCATACAATGGCACCACCGTAACAGCTATTTTAGATCCCAATCAGGAACTTCCGAATAATACAGCCACTGCCAATACGTATTTTTTAAAGCTGCTTATAAATTGCCGTATTACAAATTTAAAAACGGATACAATTTATTACAACTCTGCCATTAGCTCAGCATTGATTGGAAGCAATTTTACAGCAGCTCCTGTTTCTGATTCCTCTAACAATGGTCCGCAAACAGTGATTGACCCAAACAATAACGGCAATGCCGGAGATGCAGGCGAGAATGTTCCTACGCCGTTTATTTTCAATAACCTGTTGCCGGTTCATTTTGTAAGTGTTACGGTATCTTCAAATGATAATGCTTCTGTTATTAAATGGACGGTAGCTGCGCCAACAACAGATGCTAAGAAATTTGAAGTAGAATATAGCACAAACGGGACAAACTGGAAAACATTAACGGAAGTAAATGTCACGAATCAATATCAAAGCAACTATCAATATACACAAACAGCTATTGCAGCAGGCAATGCATATTACCGCATACTTGAAGTGGACAACAATGGATACATAACTTACAGCAGAGTAGTATCATTAAACAGCACCGGCAATAATTATTATATAGTATCACCCAATCCTGCAAACAATACGCTTCAAATAAATGCATCGTATGGTATTATTGGCAATAGCTTAGCTACATTATATGATGCAACAGGAAGAAGACTGACAGAAACGGTCATTGCAAATAATATTACGAATATTAATACAACACAATTCCCGGATGGAACTTATTTGTTGAGAATAAAGCATGGAGATAATATTACTGCACAGAAGGTATTGATTGTGCATTAATTAAGGCATAGGGATAATTTTGATTTTTATGATTATCTGATTATCCTGATTTGCGAAGAACAAGACGAATAAAGTAGGTGCAAGTTTTATTTAAACATTGCCTCTGCCTTCAATACGCTTTCCGGCTTGCCAACATCAACAAACTTATCACCTGTGTGATCATAACCAAGAATCAAATGTTCAGCAGCAAGGTCAAGGTACGTTTCAGTAAGTGAAAACTTGCCACGTTGAGGTATCAATGAAAATATTTCCGGTTGAAATACTACTACGCAACTATATGCTTTAGGGTCAAGCGTAGGAGTAAGGATTGAAATTTTTTCTTCACCGGTTTTTATATTCTTCCATCCGCATAAACGATTATTTTCATTGAATAATAAATAACGGGAAGTCTCACGGGTAGTAATACCAAAAGAAATCAAAGGCTTATGTTCTTTATGAAATTGTATTAATTTATTTAAGTCGAGATTGGTAAGAATATCTACATTCAATGTAAGAAATGGTTCACTACCGTTTAATAAATCTTTTGCCTTTAATAATCCGCCACCGGTCTCCAAAACCTCATTAGTTTCATCACTGATAACAATATTGCTTCCCCAACCTTTATTTACTTGAATGGCATCAATAATCTGCTCTGCAAAATGATGTACATTAACTACTACATCAGTAATGCCATATTGTTGCAGGTATTCAATATTGCGTTGCAATAAAGATTTGCCGTTTACAATTGCCAATGCTTTAGGATGTTTATCTGTCCATGGTTTAAAGCGTGTGCCTAAGCCGGCAGAGAATATCATTGCTTTCATAACGTCTTTCTCCAGTTTTCTTTATTGTTATGACTTAATTCAATTTTTGCATTGTATTTATTACGTAAATGCCTTGCAACAGCTTCAGCAGCATATACACTTCTATGCTGACCACCAGTGCAACCGAAATTTATTTGTAAACTACTGAAACCTCTTTTGATGTAATCTTCCGCAGCAATGTCAACAATATTATAAATGTTATTTAAAAACTCAGGCATCCTGGTTTCCTGTTCTAAATAGTCTTTCACACCTTTATCCAATCCCGATTGAGTTTTAAATTCATCAATCCGCCCGGGATTTAAAATGCCTCTGCAATCGAATACAAATCCACCGCCATTTTCTGTTTCATCTTTTGGATAGCCTGTTTTGAGATAAGAGAAACTGTTTATTTTTATTAATAATGGAGTTGTTTCTGAAGCCTTAATTGGTTCAAAGCTTTGTACAATTTTTTCATCGATAATTAAGTGTAACAGATTTTCAAACTCCGGAAGTTTAATTCCGATATTTTTGTTTTCGATAAACCATTTTAAGTTCCGTAATGCTAAAGGTATACTTGTTAAGAAATGTGCCTTACGTTCAAACAGTCCTCTAAAACCATAAGCACCTAAAACCTGTAGCAGTCTGATTAATACATACCCGTTGTACTGTGTTTCAAAACGAACTTTATCAATCGGTTCCTGAAAAATATCTTCTACACAATCCATATAAAAATGTAAAAGCTTTGTTTTCCATTCGTCGTTTAACTCTGCCTTTGCCTGCCATAATAAAGAGGCTACATCATATTGCAAAGCGCCTTTCATGCCACCCTGATAATCGATAAAATAAACTTCATTATCCTTTACCATAATATTCCGGCTCTGAAAATCACGGAACATAAAATACTTATAATCGGCATGAGATAAGTAAATACTAAACGCATCAAACTCTTCAATCAATTTTTCTTTATCGTATGGAATTTTTAAAGTATCAAGAAAGTAGTATTTAAAATAAAGCAAGTCACTAACAATTGCCTGCTTACCAAACTCTTTGCTCGTAATACATTGACTGTAATCTAAATGCTTGTCGCCATTGATTTGCAGGTTAGCCAAAGCTTTTAAACTCTTCTCATACAAGGCATACACTTCATCTGTATATTTTTTTTCTTCCAATACGTTTAATAAAGTAGATGCTCCAAAATCCTGTTGGATGTAAATAGCCTGATCATCATTCACAGCATAAATTTCCGGAACCGGTACACCACATTCTTTAAACTGTTTGGTAAAGTATAAAAAGGTTTTATTCTCTCTTATGTTTTGATTATGTGTAGCGATATAATTTCCGCCATTGGCTTCCACACGAAAATATTCTCTGTCGCCACCGGATTGTGGGAGTTTGGAAATATTTTTTATACCTGTTTTACTAAATGAATGAAATAGGTTCTTGATTTCTTCGATAACTAATTGCATGCGGTAAAAGTAGAATATTATTGCACACGGATAACACAGATTTAATGGAGGAGCATGAATTTTTTATTCCTTAAGTAATAAAAATTCCATGTATCTATATTGAGATATTCAATATGCATTTCTCCTATTACTGTTTCGCTCAATAAAATCTATCCAATCCGTGTCATCCGTGTTCAAAACATCTGCGCAAATGGTTATTTAGTAATTTTGAACGCTTCAAATTCTACAGTACCATACTGGTTATCTAAATTAACGATGTCTGTATCGATACTTTGCGTTGGTTTACCAAAATCTCTTATTTTGATGATTCGTACAATGGTAGGTATACCGGAGTAGCTACTATAACTATTAGACGGTAGTGAAAAAGAATATCTTTTATGATTGATATTCTTAATAGTAAACTCAGCCACCGAACTATTGTAGGCTACCTGAAGCCGTTGCTTATTTTCGCCAATAGGATTGTTATAATTCACCGTTTCCTTCCAGGGTTGTTTTATCGATAGGCCATATAAATTAATAACAGGACTTTCTACCAACACTCTCATATCGGCTTCAATCGGTTTAATTATTTCTTTTGGAATATAATCGATACTTACCGTTGGGTGCAATGCAATAATCATATTCATATCAGCCAGCATAATATCTTTTAATCTTATAGCTTCCGTATTGCCCGAATAAATAGCACTCGTTATTCCTTTATATAAGATAGATATTGCGCTATCAAATTGCTTGTTTTGATAGTAAGCCCATCCTAAGTTTCGATATAATGGAAGTGACTTTGGATAATCTTCTTTTAAGTTTTGATAAATGGTGATTGCTTTATCATATCGTTTCATATACTCATAAATAAACGCAATGATTAATTGTGATTGAAAATCATTGTTGCTTAATTCTGCAGCCTTCATTAGCATTTCATCAATATATTGTGTTAAGCCTTGCTCATAGAAGTATAAGGCCATATCTGTATAAAAGCCCATACTGAGTATTTGTTCAGCTTCCAGCACCAGGTAGGTTTCGTATTTATGAAAAGTGGTTGTGCTTTTTATTTGTTGCATATAATCGATATCATCTAAATTGGTTAAGGTAATATGACTATTGTAATTATAATAACCATAGCCTCTTCCTGTTTTGGTAGTTATAAGAATAACACCACCGGATGCACTTGCTCCGTAAATAGCACATGCTGCAGCATCTTTTAATACCGTTATATTATCAATATCATAAGGACTTATATTGTTTCCGGGAGAAAAAGAACCGAAACTGTGCGGCTGGGCAATGCCATCAATTACAAATAACGGCTCATTGCTACTTAAAGAAGATACGCCACGGATCGTTATTTGCGAACTAGCACCCGGTTCTCCCGATGCTTTTATTACTTCAACTCCTGCAATTCTTCCTTGCAACATTTCACCAACGTCGATAGTAGGGATATCGGTAAGTTGTTTCGATCGTATTATTGAAACGGATGCCGTTAAGTCTTTTCTTTGTTGCGTACTATATCCAACAACTATTACCTCGTCCATCGATTTTGAACCATCGGCTTTGTATGTGGAAGGAGTAACTGTGCTTTTATCATTATGCTGTATCGTTTCTTTTTTGCTGTTTTCCTGTATATCTAAATAATCTGCAGCTACAGTATTCAAATCAATTTTTTTTGTAGAATCGCTCCATAGCATTATACGGTTGTTATATTCTGTAGATACAAGTTTTAATGTTTCCAGGACATCTGCTTTTTTAAGCTGTTGAAATGTTCTTTTATAGTCATGCTTCACAAACCCTTTATCCATACACTCTTTCAGTAAATCATCAGGAGGTGTAATATTGTATTTTACATAATCTTCCACTTTCTCCAATACAATAAAAGCTGTTTGCCAGGTTAGTATTTTATTGTCGATACCAAATGAAAGGGTATTATACCAATAATTATTTTTCATCATTTCTTCAAACTGGATCAATACACTTGCTCTGTTAAAATCAGTAATTGTATCGGTAGCCTCAAAATCGATTTGCTGTTGTATTGCTACTTTATTACTAATGCCATATTTTAAAATAAGTTTGTTTGAATTCCGTTTTAATCTTCCTGAAAAAATATTTTTAGTATAAACCTGTTGCCTGTTGGATATATCGATCTTATTGCCATATTCATCTTCAGCTGCAATCAACTTAGTTTTAAAGGTTGCAAGATTATTTATGTAATCAAAAGCATACTGATAATAATAATACCTTGGATAGAGATCGTATGTTTTAACAGGAATCTGATTGTCGAAGGTATTGTGATACTCATTATAGGTAAAATCATCATCATAATCACCGTTATAATCGTAATAATTTGCAGTAGTAATAAAAACAACCGGAGTTTGAATAGAGGCAGGATATTTTCTTCCCCAGGTTTGTTTTCCATCAGTAAAAACAAGGATTAAATCATCAGTCGTTGCAAAATTCAATGTTCCGAATTGTGTTGCACCGTAATGTGGCATGGGGTCTATAAATGACTGCCAGTTATCGTTGATAATCTCCTGTTCCGAAAATGTTTTTTCTACTATAACTTGTTGGTTAAAGGGAACAATTGTGAGTTGCGAAGGTTTATAGTTAGCGATTACCAGTTTTAGGTAGTGTATAAAATTAGGTTTGTCAGAATCATTCATCGAAGCAGAGCAATCCCAATAAACCCGTAATTTTTTAATATCGATATTCATTGTATCGGGAATATCTGTTTTAAGCTTTGCAAAAAAATACCCGGAATTGGATTGCATAAATCCTTTTTTGTAATTTTCTTTTTGTAAAACCGGTAATGTAAAATTAATATCAGAAGGATTGGAAATATTGTTGTAAGAAATGTCTGTTGTATAATTGGTGCTATTTATAGGAAGCAAGATATCTTTAATAAAATTTTTCAGCAAACCGCTATCAATAACAGGCAGATAGGAATAGCCTTTAATAGTAGAACGAATGTTTAAGTTGCCAATGCTATCTTTCTTTAAAAAATTCAGATTATAATGATAGCCGATACTATCGAGATTTAAAACTTCTTCAATGCTAATTTTTACTTTTCTAAAACCTTTTGCAGGAATAGGATAGATATTAAGCGAATAAGAATTATCTCCAATTAATTGCAATAAAGCAGGGTCCATACGCTTGCCAACAATAGCGCCATATGCAGCTCTTGCTTTCCATTTTTCCTCAATGCTTCCTTCCCGGTAATTATCTCCCAGCATAAGCTGCAAGCCTGTTACAGCCTGTCCAGGGTTTAGATGAAAATTATATCTGCCTTCTTCTTCCTTGTCATTATTATTGTAAAATTTAAACTCCACCGACGTTGTTGCAATAATACCCTTAACGGTAATATTGATATTGCATTGATGAATAATTAAATCCTGGTCGAATAAACGATGCTCTTTTTTTTGCGCAAGTGCAAAATGAAACGAACAGATTGCTAAAAGGGAAACGAAAAAATACTTCTGCATAAACTGTAATTTGATACAGGATGCAAATGAAAAGCAGATTACATAATGCATTAATTATTTATTAATGCATTCCCGGCAAAAAAATAAAACTCCCAAAGCTTTCGCTTCAGGAGTTCATATTATTCACCATCCATAACAGTAGCCCGTTTTCGATGTTTCCTCGGGTCAGTCCCATCCATCTGCACAATAGCCGGATAAAATTTTCCTAACACATCTACCAACGTTGTCTGGCATTGCATTACTTCATGAATATCCTTGTAAGCAAAAGGTGCTTCATCCAAACCTCCGCCAATTAATTTTACACCATGGTCTTTTAATTCTTTGCGTAAAGCTTCCTGCGTAATATTTGCTAAAGCCTTGCTACGGCTCATTTTCCTGCCTGCACCATGAGATGCAGAATTGATAGAAGCGGTTTCACCTTTGCCTTTTACAATAAAACCAGGAGCTGTCATGCTACCGGGAATAATTCCCAATACATCTTTGCCTGCAGGCGTGGCACCTTTACGATGCACAATTACTTCTTTGCCTTCATACAATTCTTTCCATGCAAAATTGTGATGGTTCTCTACCATTGCCAATGGTTTTTCGCCAATAGCTTTTGCAATTTTTGCATGTATTGTATGGTGACAGGCACTTGCATAATCACCCGCCAAATTCATCGCCAGCCAATATTCCAATCCTTCTTCAGTATCTAAACCAAGCCATGCTAAATGTTTAGCTTCCTTCGGCAACACTGTTTTTTGCATGGCAATCTGTGTATAATGGTTAGCAATATTTGCACCCAAACCACGGCTACCGCTATGGCTTAATAAACCAACATAATTACCAACCGGCAAATTCATTGCATTGTCAGCATCGGTAATTTCTACTTTACCAAACTCCACAAAATGATTGCCACTGCCGGAAGAACCTAATTGCTTTAATGCTTTGTGTTGCAGGCTTTGCAAAAAATGGATGTCTTTAAATTCAGTCCTGTCCAACACTTCATGTCCACTGCGTTCACTAAATTCCCTGCCTGCACCAAACAGTGTATTAGCTACTAACTCTCTTTGAAAATTAGCTTCCCGCTTTTTCAATTCATCGGGATTGATGGCAAAAATGCTTAAGCACATCCTGCAACCAATATCTACGCCAACGGCATAAGGTATAATGGCATTATCCGTTGCCAATACGCCACCAATGGGTAATCCATAACCATGATGAGCATCAGGCATTAAAGCTCCGGCAACAGCTACCGGTAATTTTGCAGCCGTTTGCATTTGCAATAAAGCACCTTCTTCAATATGCTTTGCACCAAATACATTGTATTCAATACCCGTTTCATTCAACGGTGTTTCTGCTGTTGCTGTTTTTTCTTTTACAATCAACTGTTGCGCAATCAGCGCCAGCACGGCATCATTGGCATACTCTATGGGTGCTGCCAATACCGCTTTCAAAATCTCCATTGCTTCCTCCTTCGTGTGATGCTTGTAATTTTTCTCCATCACGTTCATGGCAATGCTCACTACGGGTCCTTCGGGATAACCGATGGCTCTTAGTTCTTTGCCTGTTAATTTTAATTTCATTTTTTGTTTTCTCTTTTGTGTTTTAATTCATCACAACTTCCTTTCTCCTGAAACCAACCACTTCTATTTTTTCTGTTTCATATTCCTTATCTCCCGGATTGGTTATTTCAGCAAGTGTTGAGGGCTTTGTAATTATTTGTTTTAATTCTAAATGGTCAGATAAACGTTGTGCTTTTTCAATATCAAGTTTGCCAAATTCATACTTGGCAATTAAACGCCCCTTACGAAGTAAAGCCTGGTCTACCATTGAAAGCGAACTGTTGAACGTGCAAATGATTTGTACATTTAGACAATCACTCAATAACCCATCACTTATATTCAACAAGTTAGACACAGATGAATTGCTACTGAATTTTCTGTCCATAATGATATTCTCTGCATCTTCAATTACAAGTATCGAATCCGGGTTGTCAATCAATAAATCCATAAAATCAGGATTCATCAAATTGCCTGCAACACTTGGCGACACAAACATTACTTTCTTTTTGCTATTGCCAATCAAATGGCGCAAATAGGTTGTTTTTCCGGTGCCGGGTAATCCATGCAACAATACAATTCCCTTATCCGTTTCTTTCGCTAAACGTTCTTTGATGATTGCATCAATTACTTTGAAGTCATCATTGTAATACAAATCAATATCAAGCTTGGTTGGTTTTATTGCCAGTGTTTTTAAATCAAGACTGCCGCCACTCAATGAAATAATATTGATTTCGTAATCGCTTTCTTTTTGAGGGGCTTTCAATGTTTTGAATTCGTTTAACATTGCTTCAGCTTTTGCATAGTTTCTTGTTCGGTAATAAATCTCTGACCAATCCGCTCCGAGCCGAATGAGCATTCTATCCTGCAACTTATAAATGGTTTTTGCAAACTCAATTCGCTCCTGTTCCCAGTTGTAATAGTTGCGCTGATAAGTAGTTTGTATAATCCCGTATTTATGGGATTTCACCAGCTTTACTATTTCGTTCACATTTACATTGCCGATATAAGCAACACATGGTATTGTGCCGAATTCCCTTAAATAAAATGCTTTTGGTTCAATGAATGAATCATCGAAAAGCTGCATGCTTTTTTTCTTTCTCAATAGGTGTTTTGTTTGTTGCCATAATTTTGATAACCAATTGTCAGTAGTAGAAATAACTACGCTAACAATCATTAAAAAAAAGAGAACGATAATTGTGTTCATAACATTTTTATTTATTGTGGACGAAACAAGATTCGAACTTGTACGGTTGCGGCTTCAACGCAATGCTCTACCATTGGAGCTATTCGTCCGTTTGCGGATGAAGAAAGACTTGAACTTTCAACCGGGTGCCTAACAAACACCTGCTCTGCCATTGAGCTATTCATCCATTCTGTAGTTCCGGTGCGATTCGAACGCACAACCCCCGAATTAAAAGTTCGGTGCATCTAACCATTGAGCTACGAAACTATGTTGGTGATGACTAAAGGACTTGAACCTTTAACCGCTATCGTATCAGGATAGTACTCTGTCAATTGAGTTAAGCCATCATTTATTTTTTGTTGACCTGATTGGATTTGAACCAATAACCTTTTGCGTATAAGGCAACTGCTCTCACCGTTGAGCTACAAGTCAGCGTGGTGTTGGTTTAGAAAGACTCGAACTTTCATCTCTTCATTCGTAGTGAAGTGTTGTTATCCATTCAACTATAAACCATTTTGTGCGGCTCCCGGATTTGAACCGGATA
>Ga0206875_1122_pt1 | contig 20514 bp, 14 predicted proteins | sample Alteio_BWOrgCont_9_FD_152616 | JGI IMG/M metagenome (GOLD analysis project Ga0206875, IMG submission 152616) | Enriched cells from forest soil in Barre Woods Harvard Forest LTER site, Petersham, Massachusetts, United States -... | ecosystem: Environmental > Terrestrial > Soil > Temperate forest > O... | reverse complement strand
AAGGTCATTATTTCTTTCATGTTAAAGCCAAGAATATCTTTGGCCATGAAAGCCGCGAAGCCATTTATGAGTTTACCATATTGTCTCCATGGTATCGTACCATATGGGCATACATAGCGTATGTGTTAATATTTGTAGCATTTGTATACGGTGCAATTACAGTTTCTACGCGCAGCCTTAGGAATATAATAAGTGAAAGAACTGCTGAGGTGGTTAAGCAAAAGGAAGTGATTGAATTGAAAAATAAAGATATTACCGACAGTATCAATTATGCTAAACGTATACAAGAAGCGATACTGCCAACAAGGGAACGTTTTAAATCGGTATTGCCCGAGAGTTTTATATTATTTAAACCTAAAGATATTGTAAGTGGTGATTTTTACTGGATGTCGGAAAAGAATGACATTATTTTTGTTGCGGCCGGCGACTGTACGGGCCATGGTGTACCGGGTGCTATGGTAAGTGTAGTATGTTCAAATGCTTTGAACAGGGCAGTGAAAGAGTTTGGAATAACTGACCCGGGAAAAATACTTGATAAAGTAAGGGACCTGGTTATTGAAACATTTGAAAAATCGGAGAAGGAAGACATTAAGGATGGTATGGATATTTCGCTTTGTACTATCAATACCAAAACAAAAGAAGTTCAGTGGGCAGGTGCTAATAACCCGCTTTGGTTTATACAAGACACCGAGATAAAAGAAATAACTGCCGATAAGCAGCCGATAGGTAATTCAGATAACCCGAGGCCGTTTACCACACATAAGGTTAAATTAAATAAAGGCGACGAGATTTATTTATTTACAGATGGATATGCTGACCAGTTTGGTGGCGAGAAGGGTAAGAAATTTAAATACAAGCAATTGGAACAAAAAGTGCTTGAAGGCCGCAACCTTGATATGAATAGGCAAAGGGATAACCTGAATATTACATTTGAAAACTGGATGGGTAACCTTGAGCAGATTGATGATGTGCTTATAATTGGAATAAGGGTTTAATATCCAGGCAATATTTTCCAATACCCGATAATTATTGAATTGCCGCAATTTTTAATTGGTACCCCGCTCCTTAAGTGATATTAATGCATGGGTTAATCCTTATTTGTAAAGGTGGTAATGTCATTACGTTACTCAGTTATAATATGGATGCTGTAAGTTGATGTAATGAGAATTGAATAGGGTTGGGCAGGCTTTTGCCTAAAGGGCGCCCAAAGCAAGCTTCTTACTATAAACTTTTTCTTTACCGATTATCTGCATAATATAAATACCTCTTGCAACCTGTGGATTAAGTTTAAAGTCGTTGAGGCCAACCGATACATTATGCTGTTGAGTTGATATAACCTGGCCCAAAGCATTCATAATAGTAAAGGTATAGGTGTCAACAGAGTTCGAATTTATCTGTACATCAATAGTATTATTATTAACCGTAAATGCATTTACGCTCTCGGTACTTTCGCAAGGTGTATAAACAACAGTATTTAAATTGGTTGTTACGCCGTCAAGATCGGTTTGTGAAATCCTGTAATACGAATTACCGCTTAAAGGTGAGTAATCAATAGCAGAGTAACTGTGACTGGTGCTGGATGTTCCTGAACCCTTTACTACTGCAACAGTTTCATAGTGTACACCATCCTGGGTCCTGTCAATTGTAAAGTAATCGTTGTTACTTTCAGTAGCGGTTTCCCATTGCAGTAATGCATAATAGTTGCTGCACTGCGCAGTAAAAGCCGTGAGCTTTATTGGTAAAGGTGCGTTTTGATCTGAAAGTGTCCATGACCTGAAAAAATTAGCAGTGCCAATTTGAGTATTTGTGGTTACCTGCCCGGTGCCTGCACCAAATGCAGTATTATCATGCCCTGAAGGGCCAATCCAATCCCCCCAGGTCTTTAAAGCCGAATTATTAAAGCGCTGTGCTAATAAAGTACCATCAATAGCAAGGTTAGGGGCTGCAACTTCAGACGCGGCTCCGGTGTTAATATAGGTAAAAGTAAGTATTGGGTTTGGCACGGTGGTATATGGAGTAGCGCCGCCTGTAGGGTCAATTACCCAAAAACGGTCAACTACATAGTAAGAATCATCTGTAGCAGAAGGAGAAGAAGTGCCTGTGGCAGGATACATATTAGTAACATCAGATGGTGCACCGGTTGTAGATACTACACCAGCCCAGTTATCGGCCACTGAATGCCATGTTGAAAATTTAATGGTTCCGCTGGTTACACCTGCAGCGCCTGCATTGTTAAATGTTAAAGGTAAATACCTGGTAGTGGAATATTGAAAAGGGATAGTATATGTACCGGTATTTGTTCCTATATCCCACCATATCATATTAAATTCCGATTCAGAAATAATGCCACCACTATTATAAGTAATGGCATTAGCAGCACCATTATGTAAAACCAAATAAATGGGTTTTGCTGAAACACCCCCATTCATAACCATGTAAGCACCATTCATGACCAACCTTGCCTGACCTGATACGGAATTGAAAACCAGTGTGCTGGTAACCGTAAGCAATAAAAAATATTTAAGTAATTTGTTTTTCAAGCTAATAACTTTAGATTTATTACTAAATTAAGGTCTAATATACGAATTTATCCAACACTCATCAAAAATTAACGATTTTATTTTTAAAGCAATATTAAGCCTCAAACTATAAAAACCTTTACGTAACTTATCCTAAAATGTTTCATTTAAATGGTGTATAAGTTTATAGGGGGATTGGTATAAAAATCTTATATATTTGGCACATATAAGATGAAAATGAGGAGCTATAAAAAGATCATTGTTTTGTTTGCCTTTATATCCTTTTCGCAGGCCGTTATGGCATCAAATGCTGCTGATAGCGTAACCGAAGTAAAGAAGGTAAATGCATTTACAATTTTAAAGTTAAAAGGTAATTTTAATGTTGTATTCACTAATGGTTCATGCAGCCTCAAGGTTGTTGCAGCCGATAAAGATGTAATGGCATCGATAGATGTTAAAAGCGGTACTACACTTAATATTACCATGAAAGAAGGGGCAACGGGTATGGCCACCCTTTATATAGGCTTAAAAGATATACAGCAAATTGCAATTAATATTAATGGTACGGTATCAACAACCAATGCAATTGATGTGGGCGATCTTACTCTAAATATTGACGGGAATGCAACAGGAACATTGAATTTAGATGTTAAAATGCTTAATTGTAATTCAAATTCAGGTAAGGCATTAGTAATGAAAGGTAAGGCCAAAACCTGCAACTTTAAAGATGGAGGCGAAGGTAGCCTTGACGCATCACAATTAAAGACAGATAACCTGACACTGGAAGACAGCAGCGACGGAGACCTTAAAATGTATGCCCACCCGGAAATGCATGCAAAAGTTACAGGAAGCGGAACATTTACATATTATGGTAACCCGCGGATAAAAACCTTTAAAGTAGGTGGCCAGGCAACCGAGCAGCAAATAGTAGAAAGCAAATAATAAATAACAACAAATACATAAATTATCATGTTTGAATTAAATGGAATAGTAAAAGTCAAAAAAGATGAACAAAAGGTATCTGATTCTTTTAAAAAGCGCGAATTTGTAGTTACCGATAATTCATCAAATTATCCTCAGCATATTCAGTTTCAGTTAACCCAGGAAAGATGCCGTCTTTTAGACGAAATTAATGTAGGCGACCAGGTAAAGGTTAGCTTTTTTATACGTGGCCGCGAATGGCAAGGTAAAGATGGTGGAGGAGTAAAGTACTTTACTTCTTTAGATGCATGGAGAGTAGAGCGTGGCAGTAAAGATTATTCTCAGGACTCCCAAGCCGCTCCTGCCTCATTATCTGAAAGTGGAGGAAGCCTTTCAAACGCTGAAGAAAACGACGATCTTCCGTTTTAGAAAAGATTAGTAATTAATAGGTAATCAGTTAAAAACCTCAGGCACCAATTAATTGGTTGGCTGAGGTTTTGCTGTCTAAGGCATCTCTCAGCCCGTTGCCCAGCAAAAAGAAGGCCAGCACCATAAACATGATGCAAATGCCCGGTAAAAATGCCAGGTAAGCCGAATCGGTTATAATATAGCCCCTGTTTGTATTTATCATGGCGCCCCATGAAGCTATTGGAGGTTGTGCACCAATACCCAGGAAACTTAAACCTGCCTCTATAAGTATAGCCGATGCAAAGTTATCGGCAGCCACTACAATAATTGCACCCATAATATTGGGCAGAATGTGTTTGAAGATAATCCTGAAATCAGAGAAGCCCATGGCATTACCGGCTTCTATAAAATTTTCCTCGCGTATGCTCATTACCTGCCCACGGACTATCCTGGCAACATCAACCCACATAGTGAGGCCTACGGCAATAAATACTTGCCAGAAGCCTTTACCTAAAGCAAGGGTAATTGCAATTACCAATAGCAGGGTAGGTAATGACCAAACAACATTAATAAGCCACATAACAAACTCATCCCATTTGCCGCGGTAAAAACCCGCGGTAGCCCCCATGAATATGCCTATTGAAAAAGCAATAAGCACCGATATAAAGCCAACCGCCAGCGATACGCGTATGCCAATCATCAGGCGGCTTAAAAGGTCCCTGCCTTCCTGGTCGGTTCCCAGTAAATATGTTTTGGTTATAATGTTTTTGGTGGTTATTTCTTCGCTCATATCTTTATATGTGCGGGTAAGTGGTTTATCGCTTCCAAAAGTGTAAAAGGTGGTTGATTTGTTTACCGAATCATTTACAAGATGTTTATTAAAATCGAGAGAATAAAGTATGTCTGCCATATTATACTTTACAATGGGGCCGTTATTTGGAGTGCTACCGGTATACCCTTCAACTACAATATTTGGTCCCTGGAAACCGAAGTGGTAAATAGGTATATCGTGATAGAAACCCTGCTGGCCATATAGCATTTTTGAGAAAAACCCTTCCTGTTCAATGTTTTCATTTTCGCGGTTGAGCAGCATTTGCACCTTAAAGCCCGGCGGTTTTACCGACAGCTCAAGCACCTGGTTGTTAGCATTTGGAGTAGAATCGGGTGTAATGGTGTATCCTAAGATAGCTACAAGTACACAAAGAACAATAAAATATAAACTGAACATGGCAAGACGGTTCTTCTTAAACCGCTTCCAGGCATGGTGAGCGAGTGAATAGGAATCAATTTCTACGTATTTTTTTTTGCGAAATTTGATCACAATACCCTCTTGTTTTTATTTAATAATCTCTTCCTTTCCAATGATAACGTGAAAAATTTGCCACTAATCCTACCCAACTCATATAAATAACAGTGATAAATTCTCCTGCTAAAAAATAAAATAACAGGTTCTGTTTCTTAAAAAAGCTGGTTGCGCAAGTTAACAATAAAAAGTCTATGGTGAATTTAGCAATAAGGCAAGATATGAAGGCTGAATTGGGGGTAAAATAGACCAATGAAGAAATGCCAACTACCAATAACAAAAAATTAGTGACAAAAACCACCAGGCTGACCAGGCTATTTATGTAGTTTTTAGAACGGAACCCTTTTGACCCCCAGCGTATACGTTGCTGCATAAAATAATACCAGTTAGGCTGTGCATGAGTATATACTATTGAATCGGTGTTTTTTATGAACCCTATTTGACCGGGAAATTGCTTGTTGATTTTAAAGAGCAATAAGGTGTCATCACCGGAAGGTATATCATCAATCCCCCTGAAGCCATTGACTTTTTCAAACGCGTCGCGCGTATACGCAATATTTGCTCCATTCGAGAGCAATGGAGTTTTTGAAAAAATACCTGCCCCTGCTAAAAGCGATAAGCCGGAAACTTCAAGGCCTTGAAATTTTTCGCAAAATGTTGATTCATTTGTAATGGCAACGGGTCCACAAATCATTTTATAATGTTTCTGTTCGTATAAAGAAACGATAGATGATATCCATTCTTTAGAAGCAATACAATCAGCATCGGTAATAAGTATCAATTCACCCGAAGATTCTTTTATACCTGTTTCTATTGCTTTTTTCTTGTTAGACTGAGTATCCTTTACCAATATATATTTCCATAAGACATTACTTTTTTCAAGCACATCCCGGCTTATTTTTTCGGTATTATCTTCTGAATGATCATCGGCTACAATAATTTCTAATAATGAAGCAGGATAGGTTTGCTGTAAAATAGAAAAGAGGCAGTTGGTAATATTTTGTTCTTCATTCCTACACGGAATAATAAGAGAAACTTTGGTTTTAAATTCTTTTACAGAAGGATTATAAGTCGGCGTACTTAGCCAGGCAATAATTTGCCAAAACAGGTAAATAAAATAAGCTGATGTGAATATAATTAAAGTAACGGTTAAGGCTACTAACATTACTTGATTTGTTTAACCGGAATCCGTTTTTCACCCATTAATTCTGCCTTTTGCCTGTTAAGGTTATTCAATACCTTTTCATAAACAGAATCAAGCAGTTTTGCATTATTGCAATAAAATCGCATATTTTGGTTATAACTGCTATCAGTTAGATGATGCTTTTTCCAGATAGACTCGTATGCCATTTTCAATGAGGTATCATTAGGGCTTTGGCTGTAACCCAATTGAGCTGAGGCTTGCAGAATATGTATATCGGAAAGTATAGCCGTCATTGTATCTGGTGTAACAATACCTTCAGGTATTTTAACATATGATTTACTGCGACATGAAAAAAACAGGTAAATAATAATAAAAGGAGCAAGTTTTATTAGTCTCTTATTACGTGTCATAGCTGTTGGCATTACCTGCAAATGTACTATAAGTCGGCAAAATGTCTTATTTTTACGTTCTAACCTTAGTACAATGAGAAAATATACTTCTTTACTTGTATTAGTTTTATTGGTGCCGGTTTGTTTGCAGGCACAGCTCAATTTTGTTTATCCGGTTGGAACCGCAAAAGGCGGAGCAATTACATCACTCGCTTCCGATTGGGAATCCATTGGAATCAGCCCTTCAAACCTCGCGTGGTCGAACGACCATACTATTTCGGCCACTATTTTAAATTTTGGAGTAAGTGCCCAGTCTGATGGGCTTACTATTCCCAACATTAATAACATAATTAACAATCATGATACTGCACTTCTTGAAAAAATAACAGCTTCACATGGCGGGCTTAATATATATGCCAATTTAATCTGGGCCGCGTTCTCTATTAAAATACCCAAAATTGGCGGGTTTGCAGTATCTATAAGCGACAGGGCATATAGCAACATTACCATGTCACCCAATGTCAGTTCTAAACAAGATTATCTAACGGCTTATGCGGCTATTGCCAGTACCGCTTATAGCTCTCAAAATGCACAAAAACCTAATAGTAATGTAAATATTAATACCCCCGATTCAATTGCCTATTTGGTTAATACACTTAATAAATTCAGTGGTTCTAAAGTTTCTGCCTATGAGTATCGCGAAATAAATTTGGCATACGGCAGAGAACTTTTTAAAATTGGAGGTGATAAATCTGCCGTTGAAAGCTATTCTGTACGTTCGAATGATAAAGAAGGTAAAGGGGATGCTGATAGTAATGCTGATTTTAATGCCTTTAAGTTTTATGGCGGAGTGGGGCTTAAATATTTAATTGGCATGGCCGATTTGAGTGGTCAATTTTTAGATGGCACAGTAACAGCCGACTATGCTATTGCCAATAAAATTGCCTTCTCTCCAATCCCCTCAGGGCCTCCCGGGCAGGGCTATGCGATTGATTTGGGCTTGAGCATGGCATATCGTAAATGGAAATTTGCTGTTGCAGCTACCGATTTTGGCTCTATTAAATGGACCGGAACGCATTCAACATTAAATGATACCACAGTTGTAAAAAGGATAATACAGGACAGGGGTGATTCATCTAGCTCAAATGTCAGTAATTATATACAAAGCAATGGTGAAACTTTTACAACCATATTGCCTGCTAAATTTAGGTTTGGTGCCAGCTATGAATTAAATAAGCTATTAACTGTGGCTACTGACATTATTTTGCCGTTGAATAACTCAGTTGGAAACTTGCAGGGGACTTATTATTCTATTGCAGCACACTTAACCATACTTAAAATTGCCACTTTCGATGCCGGCTTTGCCAGTGCTCAGTATTATGGCGTTGTTATGCCGGTGGGTATAGCATTTGGCCATAAGGTGCAGATATATTTTGGTGTAAATGATATACTCACTTATTTTGGCAAAGAAAAAAACACCGACGTTTCAGCAGCATTCGGACTTATCCGGGTTAACTTGTAATTTTACCGCTTTAGTTTATTTATGGCAAATTCATTTTCGGGTAAGGTAGTTTGGGTAACCGGCGCATCATCGGGTATAGGCGAAGCATTGGTTAAAGCATTTGCAAAAGAAGGCGCTAAGGTTATTCTTTCAGCCAGGAGAGAAGAAGAACTGCAGCGTGTTAAAAAAGATGCAGGGCTTAATGACCAGAATAGTCTTGTCCTTCCGCTTGATCTTTATCGTATTGATGATATAGATGCTGCTTTGAAAAAGGCACAGGAAAAATTCTCGGCTATTGATATACTTATTTGTAATGCCGGCATTGCACAACGGTCTATGGTTAAGGACAGTTTGTTGCAGATTGACAGGCAAATAATGGAATTGAATTTTTTTGCCGTTATTGCATTAACTAAAAAAGTATTGCCTTTAATGTTTGCGCAAAAAAGCGGAAATATTGTAGTTATAAGCAGTGTAATGGGTAAAATGGGCATACCATTCCGTTCTATGTATTGTGCATCGAAGCATGCCTTGCATGGTTTTTTTGAAGCATTACGCGGGGAAGTATTTAAGGATAATATAAAAGTGAATATTATATGCCCCGGCTATGTAAAGACCAATGTTTCACTTAATGCAGTTACATCAGAAGGTAAGGCACATGGCAAAATGGATAAGGGGCAAGAGAAAGGTATTACTCCCGAAAAATGTGCTGCCGGTATACTAAGAGCAATAAGAAATAATAAAGAAGAAGTATATATAGGAGGCTCAGAAACCATTGCACCAAGGCTGAAAGTATTATTCCCCCGACTTTTTTCAGCTATCATAAAACGCGTAGAATTTCATTGATAAAAATAGTATGAAGTATATTAATTCGCTCAATTTTGCCACGGGGCTTGATAGCAAGGATCCTTTAAAGAAGTTCAGAAAAAAGTTTTTGTTCCCAAAACACAAAGGAAGAGAAGCGCTTTACTTTACAGGTAATTCATTGGGCTTAGAACCTGCAAGCGTAAAAAAATATATAAACGCAGAACTGGAAGATTGGGCTAAATATGCTGTCGAGGGCCATTTTGATGCGCGTAATCCATGGTATTCTTATCATGAAATGTTTGCTGCCCCATTGGCTAAATTAATGGGTGCTAAAACACACGAGGTGGTTGCTATGAACCAACTTACGGTTAACCTTCACCTTATGATGGTTTCTTTTTATCGGCCTGGTAAGAAGCGGTACAAAATAATTTGCGAATCGAATGCTTTTCCTTCAGACCAATATGCACTGCAAACACACGTTCAGTCTCACGGATTAAGCCCTGATAAGGCTTTAATAGAAATTGGCCCACGCAAAGGAGAGAACCTTGTAAGAAAAGAAGATATTTTAAAGGCTATAGAAGACAATGCTGATGAACTGGCACTTGTAATTATAGGCGGAGTAAATTACTTAACCGGACAGCTTATGGATATGCCTGCTATTACAAAGGCGGCACATAAGGTTGGCGCATACGCTGCATTTGATCTTGCGCATGCTGCCGGAAATATTGAACTAAAGTTGCACGATTGGGATATTGATTTTGCGGTATGGTGCACGTATAAATACATGAATTCGGGCCCGGGCGCTGTTGCAGGAGCCTTCATTCACGAAAAGCATACTAAGAATCAAAAACTACCAAGGTTTGCCGGTTGGTGGGGCTATGATAAAAAAACGCGTTTTCAAATGAACAGAAATTTTGAGCCTATGAAAACCGCGGAAGGATGGCAATTAAGCAATGCTCCGATATTTTCTATGGCTGCGCACAAAGCCTCGCTAGATGTTTTTATGGAAGCGGGAGGAATGCAACCATTATGTAAAAAAAGTAAAGTGCTCACAGGTTACCTTGAATTTATAATTGGAGAACTGAACAGAAAAATAAAGGACAAGAAGATTAAGCTGGAAATTATTACCCCAACAGATCCCTCTCAGCGCGGATGCCAGCTTTCAATCATTGCGCATGGCATGGGCAGAGATTTTTATAATACTCTGACTAAGAGTGGTGTGTTTTGCGACTGGCGTAATCCTAATGTAGTTAGGTTGGCTCCGGTTCCGCTTTACAATTCTTTTGAAGATGTATGGAGGTTTGGCCAAACGGTTGAACAAGCACTTAAATTGAAATAAACGCATCAATTTGTTGCATTCAAAAGCAATAAGTTTTATTATTGCGCTTCATTACGGGTAGGCTCTAAGTAATTACACTTTATTCTAACAGGCGGATATATTAAAATGGCTAAGAAAAAACGTTATACACCAAGGTATATATTTGGGTTGGCCATGCTTCCCTTTCTCATTATAGGATATTTTTTCAGAAAAATATTCTGGAACTACCTTACCAAAAAGAAGCCATTTATAGAATGGGTAGTAATGGTGCTTTCTATTGCAATTGTAGTACTTGTGATATCGGGTCTCTTACGTGGTGACTTTAAACCGGGTAAAGATACCCAGGATTCACAACAGTCTAAGAAAAAGCATCGCTAGCTTTTCATATTCATACCGAGGTTATAGAATACAAAACTCCATATATCACCAAATTCATCTATTTGTTTTGATAATGGCTTGCCCGAACCATGCCCCGCATTATGATCAATACGTACAAGTACAGGTTCAGTTCCTTTCTGGTGTTCCTGCAGGGTTGCTATAAACTTTAATGAGTGAGCCGGCACTACCCTGTCATCATGGTCGGCAGTGGTAACAAGTGTAGCTGGATATGCCACATCTTTAACATTATGCAAAGGAGAGAACTTGATAAGATTATGGAATTGAATCGAATCATCACTTGTTCCATAGTCACCCGACCACGACCAGCCAATGGTAAATTTATGGTAACGCAACATATCTAACACACCTACTGTTGGTATAGCCACTTTGGCGAGGTCAGGGCGTTCGGTCATAACCGCACCAATAAGCAAGCCACCATTCGAACGGCCATGTATGGCTAACTTTTCGTGCGATGTATATTTATTGTCAATAAGATATTGGGCAGCAGCAATAAAATCATCGAACACATTTTGTTTATTTAGTTTTGTTCCCAGTTCATGCCATTTTTCTCCATATTCTCCACCCCCGCGTAAATTAGGCACGGCATAAATGCCTCCATTCTCTAAGAACAATGCTACACTCGGGCTGAATGCAGGCAATATGCTAATGTTAAATCCTCCATAAGCATATAAAAAGCATGGAGTAGTGCCATCCATTTTTGTGCCTTTTTTGCAAACTATAAACATAGGTATCTTGGTTCCATCCTTACTAGGATAAAACACTTGTTTGGTTTCGTAATCATCGGTATTAAAATCAGCAGCTGGTTTAAAAAACACACTAGATTTAGCTGTGGTGGCATTGTATTTATATATGGTAGAAGGCGTTGTGTAATTGGTAAATGAATAGAATGCAACACTATCTTCTTTATTGCTGCTAAAATCACCATTACCTAAACCGGGAAGTTCTATTTCTTTTAGTTCTTTTCCGGTCATGTCAAGCATGGTAAAGTGTGTACTTACGTCTTTGAGGTAAGATGCCACAATATTCCCGTTGCACAACCAAACTCCCTGCATCAGATAGGTTTTCTCAGGAATAACAGCAGCCCATGAATCAGGTTCCGGTTTATCTAAATCTATTTTTACTAATTTATAATTAGGTGCGTTTCTGTTTGAGAATACAAGCAATGAATTGCCCATATCATCAATAATATTATTATCGCTTGTGAAATCATTTACAATGGTTACGAAAGGAGCACCTTTCTTTGTCAGGTCTTTTACCATAAGCGAATTTCCATCGCTGGTTTCTTCTTCGGTAATGCTTAAATATTTTTCATCTTTGGTAACATCGGCTTCCATAGTGCGCTGCATATGTTCCTTGTCTTCAAACACAAGGCTGTCAGTGCTCTGTGGTGTTCCAACTCTGTGATAATATATGCGTGAGTGTTCATTCTTTTCAGTAAGCGCTGCACCCTTCTTGGCGGCATCATAGCCTGTATAAAAGAACCCATGGCCTTTCCATGCTATGTTCGAAAATTTTATCCAGGTAAGAGTATCACTCAATTGTTTACCCGTTGCAATATCAATTACGTAAAACTCATTCCAGTCCGAGCCTGCTTTACTTATACCGTAAGCAAAATATTTCTGGTCGTTCGAAACACCTGTAACTGCAATTGATGTAGTACCTTCTTTTGAAAGAGTATTAGGGTCGAGCAATACCCTTGGAGTTCCATTTGCGCCTTCTTGTACATCTAAAACACTTTGGTTTTGTGTGCCATTGTTCTTATAATAGAAATAATAATTCCCTCTTTTAAATGGTGTAGTGCATTTACTGTAATCATAAAGCTTGGCAAGGCGTTTCTTTATCTTATCTCTAAACGGAATTTTAGAAAGATAGTCTTCTGTTACCTGGTTTTCAGCTTGTATCCAGTTAGCGCGCTCAATAGTAGTATCGTTCTCCATCCACCTGTATGGGTCAGCTACTTTTGTGCCAAAATAATTTGTAACCGTATCCACTTTACGTGCAGCAGGGTATTTGAGTTGCTGGGTTTCATTTTTGCATGCAGCCAGTAATAATACTCCTGCAACCAGGTAAGTTAATTTCATGAGATTTGTGTTTGAGCTTGATTTGTTAAATCAAAGGTAATATTATCTTATTACCTGCACAAAGCCATGATGGTCATAATTGGTATTACCACACTTGGCTATTATAATGTAATAATAAACCCCATCAGGAGCGTCTGGTCCGGAATTGTTAACCTTGCCATTCCAGTATGCTTTGGGGTTAGTTGATGAATACATTTTTACTCCCCAGCGGTCATATATTTCTATTGAGTAGGAAGGTTCACTTTCTGCATGAATGACAAATTCATCGTTTGAGCCATCATCATTAGGTGTAAATACGTTTGGCACTATAAAATCTAAACATTCAATCTTTACAATTATTTCAGCGGTACTCAGGCAGCCATTACTATCTGTTCCTATTACAGTGTAGGTTGTTCCATTTGCAGGATTTGCATTTGTTGTGGCACAAGTATAGCATCCAACATTACCGGAAGGGTTCCAAATATATCCAATTGCCCCACTTGCACTAAGTATGGCTGTACCTCCAGGCGCAATTGTCGTATCGCAGCAGGCTGTAATTCCACTCGACCCGTTTATTAATACGGTATGATATGCAGTATCGGAGCAACCATTTGTAACTACTACATAAAAAGTACTATCCTTATTAAGTGAAACACGTATTGAATTGGATGTTGCGCCGGTATTCCATATATAAGTGCCACCGCCCGAAGCCGTAAGTGTAACGGAGTCACCTTTGCATGATTTGTTTGTGCCTGTAATTAAAGCAGATGGTTTTGGCTTAACAGATACTTTATATGTTGTATCACTTGAGCATTTACCCAATGTGCCCGTAACTGTATAGGTAATAGTGAATATTGGATTTACAGTAATTGATGCTCCTGTTTTTCCTGTACTCCAAACATAGCTTGTGGCGCCACTTGCAGTAAGTACTGTATTTGTTCCACTACACACAGTATCATTTCCACTGACTGTAATTACAGGAAGGGGTTCGACATGTACCACTGTAGTTAATGTATCAGTGCCACAAGGGCCTTTAATAATAACCGAATAACTTGTTGTAGTTGATGGTGCAACAGTTATAGAACTTGTTGTAGCCCCACCAGGCAACCACTTATACGAAGTTCCGCCAGATGCAGTAATTGTTGAACCAATTCCTTTACAGGCACTGTCACCTATAACTTTTATTGAAAATGCGGAAAGCACATAGACAGTATTTGTGGTATCTGTAGAACAGGAACCATTACTTACCGAGACTGTATAAGTAGTTGTAATAGACGGACTGACTGTGATACTTGAAGAAGTTGAACCCGTATTCCATAAATAAGCCCCCCCGCCGGTAGCGGTTAAGGTAGTGGAGTTACCCAGGCATATAGTATCCTTACCACTTATTGAAACTGTTGGAGTAGGTGTGACAGTTATAGCAACAGATGTAGTGTCTTTGCAACCGGCTATACTGGTACCAATAACAGTATAAGTTTGACTAATAGTAGGATTTGCAGTTGCGGTTGAGCAACTTGTGCAGTTTAGCCCTGTTGAAGGTGTCCAGATATATGTGTTTGCTCCGCTGGCAGATAGGTTCGAACTTTTCCCGGAACAGATTGAAGCACTTGGGGGTGTAATAGTAACCACTGGTTTGGGATTGATAGTTACTATTACGCTGGTATCTTTAATACAACCTCCATTGCTTATTCCTACCGTATATGTTGTAGTAGATGCAGGCTTAATTGCAATGGAGTCATTTGTTCCACTGGTGCTCCACAAATAGGTACCGCCTCCTGTGGCGGTTATAATAGTGCTATTACCCGGACATAAAGAAGTTATGCCAGTAATTGTTACTGATGGCAATGGGTTGACAGTAATTTTAATATTTGTGTCTTTAGTGCAGGTTCCATTACTTACAGATAAAGTATATGTAGTTGTACTTGATGGAGAGATATTAATACTGCTTGTAGTTGCTCCTGTACTCCATATATAGGTACCACCACCGGTTGCAGTAAGCGTTGTAGGGCTGCCTGAACAAATAGTATCCTTGCCGCTAAGTGATACTAATGGTGGGCTGGCAACTGCTACAATAACAGTTGCAGTGTCACGACAGCCTGCTATGCTTGTACCAATAACAGTATAGGTTGCAGTTGATGCTGGGCTGGCTAAAGTGTTAGAACAACTTGTACAGCTTAATCCTGTTGAAGGTGACCATGAATAGGTAAATGCCCCGCTTGCAGTGAGGTTAACATTTTTGCCGGGGCATATTCCTGCACTTGGTGGAGTAATTGACACACTTGGTTTAGGGCTTACTGTGATTACAATACTTGAGTCTTTTGTACATCCTTTATTGGTTACACCAATTGTATATGTAGAGGTAGATGTAGGTTTTACGGCAATAGTATCATTAGTTCCGCCGGTGCTCCATGAGTATGTGCCACCGCCGGAAGTGGTAATAATAGTTGAATTTCCCGGGCATAAAGTTGTTGTTCCGCTTAACGTAATAGCGGGTAATGGATTAACAACAACTTTAATGATTGTATCTTTGGAACAAGCTCCGTTGCTTACACTTACAGAATATATGGTTGTAGCCGCCGGTGAAACTTTTATGCTGTTTGTAGTTGCACCTGTACTCCATAAATAACCTGTACCCCCTGCGGCAGTAAGTGTAGTATTCGATCCTTTGCAAATAGAATCTTTTCCGCTGACTGTAAATCCGGGTAGGGTAGTTATTGTAATATGTACATTCTTTTTAATTGTATCAATGCCGCTACAGGAACTATCAATTAACATTACGGCATAAGTACCCGAATAAATGTAACTGACAGCAGGATTTTGCAAAGAAGAAGCAGATGGAGAGCCACCAGTGAATGACCATTTCCATTTTACAGGGCCTCCTGTATATAATGAATAGAAAGATTTAAAATATGCAGAATCATTGGGGCAAAAAACACTGTCTTTTGCGATAAAGTTTGCATTAGGTCCATATATGGTATCTATCAAACCTGCCCCGCCGGAAGTTGCTCCATTGGCCGGGAATGTAGGAAAAGATAATGTTGTGCCATTAGCTCCGCCATTTACCATTTCAGTTACACCATAAGAAGTTGCAATATACCCGCCGCCGCCACCAGGTCCTTCAGCTTCACCATCCGATGCAGGTATTGTCTGGTTACCTCCTGTTCCACCATTTGCCTGTATTGTTATACCGGAAATATTTCCGGTTGAATTAATTACTACTGTTCCTCCTGCTCCGGCACCACCAGCTCCATCTCCAAAATATAATGAATCTTTAATAGCAGATTGCCCATTAGATATTATATTGCCTGTACCAGATATTGTGCCGTAACTGACAATATAAATCAAGCCGCCTCCATTACCACCAGCACTTCCATCAGCATCATCCTCATCTCCTGCGCCGCCGCCACCACCAAAAAATAATTTACCTGTTGAATAATCCAACGGCCTTCCACCTCTTCCACCAACTGACCTTCGATCGTCTCCCAGCCATGAAGCGTTACCTGGTGCCGTGGTTAATGGGTTTGGACTATTGCTGCACCATGTATATCCCCCTCTTCCACCACCTGATCCCTTAAAAGCTGACATCCAGCTATATTCTAAATTCCATGCAGTAACATATCCAGCCTTACTAATATCGGGAACGCCAAAACCATTGATCCAATTTGAAGGAACACCTGCATTTGCACCGCCGCCACCGCCGCCATTCCAGGAATCACCACCGCCACCACCATTAGCCGGTGCACCTAAGCAGGTACTACCACCATATTGGTTGTAATCATTTCCATATCCCGCTATGCTTTCTCCTTTATATGCCCCGTTAATGGTTTGATTTGAACCAAAATATGTTATCCCTTTCGGAATAGATCCATTATTGAATAATTGACCACCTCTAAAACCATTATTAGAAGCATTTATTTGACCACCTGAATTTATAATTGTATTGTTTTGAACTTCTATAGCAATAATACCACCCACTGTACTATCCCATGGATCACATGTTACCGTTCCTCCACTATTAATAGTTAAGATACTGTATCGAGGTATGCGTACTATTTCAACTTTCCCTTTATATGAATAATTATTTGTTAACGGACAAGATAATGTAATTGTAGTACTATTTGGAACTAAAGCAACTTCTCTAATTTCGTTATTACCACAATTATTATAATTTAATATTGCCCCCAAGGTACTATCATTCGGGGTTGCAATTGTAGGAGTTGATGAATTAGGTTTACCATTGATAGTTGCGCCTTGTATTTGGATGATCATTACCAGATCACCTGAAGCTAAAGAAGCAGAGAATCTGCATGTGCGTTAAGGCTGCTATTGACCACTGTTATTGATGTGCCGCCTGAGATTGCATTAGCAGTAAGCGAAGTATATTCATTTACTTCTATAGTTGAAGATACAGTTAGTGGGCCATTCTTTCCTTTTTGGGCATTTGAAATGTTAAATATTACAAGAAAGAAAAGTATTGGTATTTTACTCGGGCATTTCATAATTAATTAATAACGGTTACTTTACCAATATAAGAGCGTTGTACTCTATCAGATGTATTTATTATAAGTTCGTAGACATAGGTATCTTCCTGCACAGTAATTCCGTCATTCTTAACTTGGCCATTCCATGGCTTACTTGTCGTGGTCTGATATATAAGGGTACCCCACCTGTCAAATATATACATTGTATAGGATACAATGCAGGCACCTTTTGGATAAAATAAATCATTTAATTCATCTCCATTAGGTGTGAATGCATTTGGCAGCCATACTATACCACAACCTTCAACAGTTATTATTACAGAATCTTTTAATTTACACCCTATACTGTCGGTGCTTTCTACTGTATAGGTAGTTGTTGAATTTGGTCTTACTGTGATTTTTGCACAGGTATCGCATAAAGATTCGCCCGAAGGAATCCATAAATAATTTCCAGAGCCTGATGCTGTTAAGACAACACTATCTCCTAATTGAATAGTAGCAGAACAACATGCGCTTAAAGTTCCTCCCGGATAGACATTAATTTTAGTTTGCAGAGTAGTATCCTTACAGCCGCCCACACCAACAACAACAAAATAATTATTAGTTGCATTCGGTGAAACTGTAATTGAATTTGTTGTGGCTCCATTGCTCCAGTTATATATAGTTCCTCCTTTTGCAGTTAATGTAACTCTACTGTCAGGGCAAATAGAAGTGTCTTTACTTATTGAAGCCTTTATACTACCTGTTGTCATTACCGTAATGGTAGTATCCCAACTGCAACTACCTTTATTAACGGTAACTGAATAGGTTGTATTTGAAACAGGGCTTATAGCAATGCTGCTTGAAGTTGAGCCCGTACTCCATGCATAAGAACTGCCGCCATGAACTACCAGAGTGTCTGAGCCACCATTACTGCATAATGGATTATTTCCTGTAACAGTAATCCCACTAAGAGATGTGACAATAATATTTACATTTCGGGTCACTGTATCGGAGCCACTGCATGATGTTACAATTAACTTTACAGGGTAAATACCTGAGTTTTTATAATAGACGGATTGATTTTGCAATGAAGAAGTCGATGGAGTTCCACCTGTAAATATCCAACTCCACGTTGCTGACCCTGGCCCTGAATATAATGAGGACATACCTGAAAAATGAGCTGAATCTCCCTTGCAAAAAACTGTATCAGTAACTAGTATTGATGCCGTATTTCCAGGTATAATGCTTATAATGCCATTACTACCCATCGTTGCACCATTTGGCGGAAAAGTGGGAAAGGATAATGTCGTACCATTTGCTCCGCCATTTACCATTTCTGTTACACTGTTAGTAGTGGTTATATATCCGCCGCCACCGCCGCCACCAGGCCCCTCTCCTTCACCATCCGATGCTGGTATGGTTTGGTTACCTCCTGTTCCTCCATTTGCTTGTATCGTAACACCGGAAATATTCCCTGTTGAATTAACTACTATTGCCCCACCTGCTCCTGCTCCACCAGATCCATCACCATAAAACAGTGAATCACCTAATGCAGATTGGCCATTTGATATAATATTACCTGTACCGGAAATGGTCCCATAACTTATCAAATAAATTAAACCACCACCATTTCCACCTGCAGTTCCATGCCCATTATCTTCATGTCCGGCACCACCTCCACCACCAAAAAACAATCTACCGGTGGAATAATCTAGTGGTCTTCCACCTCTTCCCCCAACCGATCTGCGATTATCTCCCTGCCAAATACTATTTCCCGGTGAATTGGTTAATGGATCGGGTTTATTACTGCACCATGTATACCCACCTCTTCCACCACCCGAGCCTATAAAAGCTGACATCCAGCTATATTCCTGGTTCCAGGCAGTGGCATATCCTGCTTTACTTATATCAGGAACGCCAAAACCATTGATCCATTTTGAAGGAGCTCCTGCATTTGCACCACCACCGCCGCCGCCATTCCAGGAATCACCACCACCGCCTCCATTAGCCGGGGCACCTAAACAGGTGCTGCCGCCATACTGATTATAATCATTCCCATATCCCGCTATACTTTCTCCTTTATATGCTCCATTAATGGTTTGATTTGAACCAAAATATGTTATCCCTTTCGGGATGGTCCCATTATTAAATAATTGGCCGCCTCTAAATCCAGTACTGGAAGCATTTATGTTTCCACCACTATTAATTATAGTATTATTTGCAACTTCAATGGCTACAACACCACCAACAGTACTGTCCCACGGGTCGCATGTTATATTACCTCCACTATTTATCGTTAGACTGCTTAAACGAGGAATTCTAACTACTTCTACTTTACCGGTATAACTATAGTTGTTTGCCAATGCACATGATAAGTTTATGGTTGTACTATTGGGTATAGATAACACCTCTCTTATTTCATTATTACCACAGTTATTATAATTTAAAATTGCACCCCAGCTACTATCATCCGGGGTTGCAATTGCTGGATTGATTGCATCTGGCGCGCCTTTTATAGTTGCTCCCTGAATTTGTATTATCATTATTAAATCACCGGCAGATAGAGAAGCAGAGAATCTGCCATATGTGTTAAGGCTACTATTAGCTACTGTTATTGAGGTACTTCCTGAGATTGCATTGGCAGTAAGTGAAGTATATTCATTTACTATTATAGTTGAAGATACAGTTAAAGGTCCATTCTTCCCCTTTTGGGCATGAAGGCAAATACAAACTAGCATTAGGAAAACTATAGAAGAATTTCTCAAAATAGTTAGTGGCTTGTTAAGGTGCAGGCTACCGTAACAAATATACTAAAAATAGTGGAACCCCTTGTAATGTCAGGATTTACCTTGTTTTCCTTTAGTGGCTATCAATAAAAACTGTTTACCCAAAAAACCCCATGCAAATGGCATGGATAAGTATGTTTTTATTAAAAATCTGTTAACAGGCAGTCCACCGCGGAAAGACAGTGGAAGAAACTTTGGATATATCTTATCTATTTCAAAACCAGCACCGTATAAGTGCTCTGCAACACCAAGCTCAGAAAGGATAACAGTATGGTCGGCAAAATCAAAATATTGCTTATAAACGTATTTAAAGTTTGGCCCCATAACAACAATTTTCCCACCCTCGGCCAGTATGCTATACATCTTAGTCAGGAAATCTGCTACTTCTTCTTGTGAATGTAAGTGCTCAAGAAAATTTGAAATAAAAACCAAATCATAATAATTCTCTTTTAATGGCACAGTAAGCACATCTCCAATTACAATTTTCACATCATTCTTG
>Ga0206875_1121_pt1 | contig 20608 bp, 19 predicted proteins | sample Alteio_BWOrgCont_9_FD_152616 | JGI IMG/M metagenome (GOLD analysis project Ga0206875, IMG submission 152616) | Enriched cells from forest soil in Barre Woods Harvard Forest LTER site, Petersham, Massachusetts, United States -... | ecosystem: Environmental > Terrestrial > Soil > Temperate forest > O... | reverse complement strand
AATGGATCACGGCGTTGGTCGATCCTCCCAGCGCCATTAGAACCGTGATCGCATTTTCGAAAGCCGCGCGCGTCAAAATATGCGAAGGCTTCAGCCCCGGTTCGATCATCTCCACCACGGCTCGCCCGCTCAATTCGGCGATTGCCATGCGCCGTGAATCGGGCGCGGGAATGTTGGCGCAACCGGGCAGCGTCATGCCCAGCGCTTCAGCCAGGCTGGTCATGGTGGATGCCGTGCCCATCACCGTGCAGTGGCCGGCGGTGCGCGCGATGCAGCCTTCGATTTCGCACCACTCCTCTTCCGTAATGCGACCGGTGCGGAATTGATCGAACAGCTTCTTACCGTCGGTGCCGGAGCCGAGCCGCTGGCCGCGCCACTCGCCCGCCAACATAGGACCGCCAGGAACAACGATAGCCGGAATATCGGCGCTCGCCGCGCCCATCAGTTGCGCCGGTGTGGTTTTGTCGCAGCCACACAGCAACACGACGGCATCCAAAGGATTGGCACGGATACACTCCTCAACGTCCATGGCCATGAGGTTGCGAAACATCATAGCGGTCGGCCGCATAAACATTTCCCCCAGCGAGATGGTAGGGAATTCCAGAGGCACTCCACCCGCCGCCCATACCCCGCGTTTCACAGCCGCTGCCACGTCGCGCAGGTGCAGATTGCAATTGTTGAGCTCGCTCCAGGAGTTGCAGATGCCGATCACCGGCTTGCCGTCGAACACGTCGGCGGGGAAGCCCTCCGAACGAAGCCAGGCCCGCCGCCCAAAGCCATAGTATTCCGGAGCTTGAAACCACTCGCGGCTGCGATTGTTCTTCATGCAAAGTGACCTCGCCCAGTGTACTCGACGGAGCCACTTGACACGGCTACCCATGTGTTAGGATGAAAAGGATTTAACATCTTGCGGACTTGAATACTGGGGACTTATGAAAGACCGCTCTTCCGGGGCCTCGGACCTCGCGGGTGAGGCTTACGTTATCATTCGTGAGCGAATCCTGCGTGGCGAAGTAGCCATTGGCCAAGTAATATCACGCCGCAAAATCGCGGCCGAATTAGGCATGAGTTTTCTGCCCGTTTCCGAAGCGTTTCTCCGGCTGGAGTTCGAAGGCCTGCTGGAGAGCCGGCCGCGCGCGGGAACACGCGTGCGCATCCCGAGCCGCGAGGATGTGCGAGGCCACTATCTGGTCCGTGAAGCGCTGGAAGTTGAGGCGGCGCGCCTGTTTACCGAGATGGCCACGCCCGAGGAAAGATCGGAATTGCTAAAGCTGGGCGTTCGCGTGGACGCCATGCGGTCGCAGCCGGAAACCAATCGTTTCTACTATCTGAATCTTCACGAGAAACTGCATCGCCGTATTGCGGAATGCACGCGCTGCCCGGCGCTGTGCGATGCCATCGAGAGGACACGCGCGTTGTCGTCCACTTGGCTGTGCGTTGGAAGATCGTTCAATGGAACGCCTTCCCGCCGCCATCAGGACCTCATGGCGGTGCTTGTGGGAGTGGATCGCGACGCGTCCGCCGCCGCCATGCGGGACCATGTGATCACCAGTATGCAGCAGGCCCTGGAACGCCTAGAACCCTACTTCCGCGCGCGCAAGGCGCAGGGCAAAACCTATTCTCGTAAGCAGTTCACTATCGAACTGCCCGCTGTTACCGAAATCAACGCGGAAGCCTCGCAAGCCGAAGCCTAATCCCTAAGGAGCCGTCAGCTTGGGCTGGTTGACGATCGCTTTGCGCGTCAGTTCCAAACTGTTCTTGAGCGCTTCTTCGGGAAGCTCGTGTAAAATCGGGCTGAGCACTTTGGCCAGCAGGAACGGAATTTCGCGCGTCAGCGTAATGGAGTTGCAGGTGATAAAAACCCCGCCGTCGCTCTCTTCGAAGAACCAATAGCCGTTGATCCGCCACATCAACCCGCGGTCATGTCCAGTGGGCAGTTCGTGCTCGTTCTGTTTCCCCGGATTGCCGATTTCGGTGACGCGCCGGCTCGCCGAACGGCTGTAGACGCGCTTCGCGTCCAGCGCCACGAAGTGAATCTCGTTATCGATATCGAGCACGTCGGAAATAAAGAATTTCGATTTCACCACGCGCGTGCGAATCACAAAATCGTTGCCGGTGTGCGAAAGAACTTTCACCTCAGTAACATCGGGCTTGTAGATTTGGGAGTGCTGGGGATAGTCCTGCACCACGCTCAGAGTTTCTTTTAACGTGGTCTTCGGAACAAACACGGCCCCGATCCAATCTTGAATCAGGCCGCCCGGAAGCGTCACAACACCGTTGCCTTGGACGGGCTGGGCCACCACGTTGCCCCCCAGTAGCCGTGGACGAATATCGGGCGAGTCGTCGAACCACAGGAAGTGCTCGCCACTCCAGCGTGGCTGCAATTTCGCTTCGGTACTCGCGACGTAATGGTCGAACGCCTCGATGGTCTCCGGCTTGAGATCGACGGCCAGACAGAGACCGGCGGAGACGGACAGAATGACAAGGATGAGAAGCGGGCGCGGCAGCTTCAGTCTGCTCCAACCGGCTTCTTGGTGGCAGCTTCGACAACTTCGCGGTAGTTCTTGGGTGCTTCGCCGTGGAAGGCCTGTTTCAAGCCCGCCTCGACGCTCCAACCCATGCGGCGTACGATGGCTTCGGCCATGATGGGCTCAATATCGAGCTCGCGCAGCGTGGCGGCTACTTCTTCCATTTCGCGGGCGCGGCGCTCGCCATGCACCACCACACGGCCCACCATATAATCCGCGAGTTCCTTCCAGTGGATGCCCGGAAAGGTTTCTGCGAGCGAGGCGAAGACACGCTCATCGGCGTTGTAACGGGTAGCGCCAAGCACGCATTCAGTGATCAAAGCTTCCATACCCTTGACCATAATGCTGCGGAACATTTTGGTCGCCGCCGCGGTACCCACTTCGCAGGAAACGATTTCGGCGGAGATTCCGAAAGGCGCCAGCTTTTCCACAAATTCCGGCGCTGCCTTCCCGCCTGCGAGCATGGGCACTCTATGGCCGTAGGGCGGCACCGGAGCCATCATTGCGATCTCGGAGAAGCCGGCCCCAGAGGCCTCGATGACGCGCGAGATAGCTTGCTTCACGCCAGGAGAAACTGAGTTTAGGTCGGCGTAGATGTGGCGTCCAGTGAGATGCGGAGCGTTCTGATGGGCGGCGTTCCAGGCCTGATCGGCCGTGACTGCCGACATGATTATGTCGCACGATTCCGCGAGTTCCCGGTTGGTTGAGACCAAACGTGTTCCGGCCTCACTGGCGCGCTGCCGGACCTGATCAGTAAGGTTGATGTCGAACGCGGCGATGGATTCGATCCCGGGCTGCCCCAGACCTTTCGCGATGTGATACGCGGCTTCTCCAAAACCGGCAAATCCGATTCTCACTACAAAGCTCCAATCAGCTTCCAGTAGGGGATCGATATCGCGACGGTGAGTAGGGCGAACAGCGCATACGTGGTGGCCAGCCGCACACGTTCTGCGCCGCTAAACGCCATGCCTTCCGTAATGCCTTCGCCCATCGCGATCCAGATGTTTTGATACGTTGCCCAGAACGGCACAGAGGGAATCAGGAGCGCCGCGGTCAAAATCAAAGGCGGGATGCCGGCGGCGGTAGTGGTATCGACAATAGGAACAAACGTCACCACGATGGCGATGAAGCCGCTGGGATCGAGGAAACGCAGGGCCAGAGTCATGATCCCAATCGCTAGCAGAACAACGAACACGCTGAACGTCAGGCGCTGCGTAACGGGCACGAAATATCCGGCCAGCCAATCGGTGAGTTTGTATTCGGTGAGGACGTTTTGCAGGCTGAAGATTCCGCCCATGAACAACAGCAGTGTCCAGGAGATTCCGCCGGCGATGTCGGCATTGCCGACAATGCCCGCCAGCGCGAAGACGGCCAGCCCCACCATACCGACAAAGAAGCTCGGCAGGTGATGCCAGCGGTCGGTGGCCCAAAATACGATGGAACAGGCCACGATCACGCCGGTGATCGCTTCGTCGCGTTTGAAGGCTCCCAGTTCGCGCAGCTTGCCGCGCACAAATTCTTGAGAGGCATTCAGCGCGCTTTCCGGCTTCAGCACCCACTGATTGCCAAAGACGATCAGCGCGCACAACACCAATATGGGCAATTCCAGAATGCGCGCGTACGAGCCATAGCTAAGCGGGAGATGTTTTAAGTCGAATACGGACGCCACCACCGGGCCATCGAGCGAGCCGTACAGCAATCCCAGACCGGGCACCACCGCCATTTCGATGGTGGTGAGCATGATGAGCGCCGAGCCTTTGCTGCGCGGCTTCAAACCGAGCGACTGCACCAGCGCCCAGGCGATGGGAACCATGATGGCCGTGCGGACGGTCATGGATGGAATGCCGAAGGAAAGTACAGTGCCGACCAGGAAAAATGCGGCCAGGATGCCGGAATAGGATCCCGGGAACAACGACAGAATGTAGTACGAGACTCGCGCGGCCAGGCCGGTCTTCTGCATGGCGAAGCCGTAGTACAGGACGGCCAGCAGGATCCACCAGGACCCCGTGGAGAATCCACTGAGAGCGAGCGACGGTTTGGCGCCTGCCGGAATCAGCAACGCCATCATCAATACGGACGCCACGCCATTATTCATCACGCCGAAAGCCCACAGCACAATGGTGAAGGCGGTAATGGCGAGCGCCGTCTGCCCCGCGCGAGTGAGCCCGTGCTGGGCGGGCATGAAGAAGAGTCCCAGACCGAGCGCGATGGCCAGCAGCAGAGGCAGCCACTTGATTCGCGTCGCGGTGGTTGTGGCCGGCGGAGCTATCGCGGTCGCCATGAGTGGACTCCTTACTTGACGGCGGGTGCTTGCGCTTGTTCCGCGCGCATGCGGCGCTGCTCGGCTTGTACGGTAATGATCGACATCCACATCCCCAAAGGATGCGCGCCGGCATCCACCAAGGGATGCGGCTTCAACGATCGCACCGCGTCGATGCTTTCGTCTTTCATGGTCTCAAGCACCACGGCCTGCTCCGGTGTGAGTCCGTATTCAGAGGCCAATAAGGGCGTGTTTTCGAACAGCCTCCGGCGCAACGGCTGGCTAAATCGCAGATCGTAGAGCAGCTTGTTCAACGGATAAACCGACGGATCGGGATGCCGGTAGAACTGATATCCCTCCGCGCTTCCAAAAGCGAACTTCGGCGTGGGTTCGGGTGTGGAGGGCGTGCCCTTCTTGTTGGGGATGAAGCGCATCACCGCGTGGCCATGATGCCAGGTGGGCTGATAGGTAATCAGTTCGCCGGGCTGCTGGCCAATGGCGCCGAACAGCATCATCCAAGGCAGCATTTCGGTGTTGCCTACTTCATCCAATTGCTCGTTCGAAAGTTCCAGCAGCGCGTTGTTGTTGCCGCGCTCCATGTGGGCGATGGCCCACCAGTCAAAATCGAAGGCCGGCTGCGGATACTTCCAGGCGCCCGGATAGTGCGACATGCCGCCGCTCGCGACAATCGCGATTCGATAGGGCGATTTCAGAATGGCATCGCGGATGGCCGCGCCCAACTGCGCGCAGCGGCGGGCGGTGGGCAGCGGGGGCAAATAGGTATTGACGAAGACCGGAATCACCGGCAGCGAGCGGCCTTCAATCACCCATTCGTAAACCGCCGCGAACGCGTGGCCCAGTTCGGCATCCTGCGAGTAAGTGAGATCGAATCCGTCGGCCACCAGGTCGTTCAGGATCTCTTCGGTGAAGGGATGAATCGGCAGCGCGTAGTGCTTGCGGGCAAACGCGGCTTTCGACTTCTCGCCTCCCACTACCGCGAAGGTTGGTACAGCGGAGAGGAAAAATGTTTCCAGGTGATCGCTCCCGATCACCATCACCGCATCGGGCTTGATTTCATCCAGGTTCTTGCCGAGTTCGCGCATTGCGGCGATATCCGCGTCGAGCTGCGCTTTGTCTTCGCTGGGCGGATAAGTGAATAGCTGCGGCGCGTGAACGGTCGCGGCGGCAAATACGATTTCTCCCATTGTGTTACCCCTTTACAACGCTCCGGCCATTTAAGGCAGTTTCCTCGGCGAGTTCCTCTACGTACTCGACTCCGAGTTCCTTCAGCTTGGCGCGGAGACCATAAAACTCAACACCCAGTTCGCCTTTCGCCAGGCGCTCACGGGTTTTCTCTTCCTTGGCAACTCGTTGTTGACCGGCTTTCGCGACTTCGGCCGCATTGGAGCGCGGCACCACCACCACGCCATCGGCGTCGCCCACGATCACGTCGCCTGGATTCACCAGCATTCCGGCACACACCACTGGAATATTCACCGAACCCGGACTTGCCTTCACGGTACCCTGCGGCGAAATGGCTTTCGCCCACACGGGGAATTTCATCTCGGCGAGTTCAGTGGTATCGCGAACTCCCGCGTCGATGATCAAGCCCACTACGCCGTGCGCCTGGCACGAAGTTCCGAGCAAGTCGCCAAACATGCCATCGGTAGATTCCGAAGTGGTCACCACCACCAGGACATCGCCGGGTTTGCAGACTTCCACGGCGGCGTGAATCATCAGGTTGTCGCCAGGATGACAGGATACTGTAACCGCCGGCCCGGAAACCCTCGCCGACGGGTAGATCGGGCGCATGTACGGCTGCATCGCGCCGGTGCGGGCTTGCGCTTCGTGTATCGTCGCAACACCCAACTCACCCAGCAGCTTCACGGCTTGGGCATCGGGACGGGGGATGCGGCGAACGATTTTGTGCGTCATCTAATTTATCGTTACGAAAACTCGCTGGCCACCTGCGGATAGACGCGCTGATACGCTTCCGCGTACTTGATTCCCTTTTTGCCGGAGTTGCGCACCGCCTGAGTGCCGCGCCGTTTCGCCAGGTCGCGATAGTAGTTCCACAGGTGCTCCTGGGCCTCCATCGACTCCATGGCTTTCTCTTTAATCTCGTATACCGGCGTGATGTCCAGCAGCACCTGCGGCTTGAACTCACACTGTTCGGGCTGATGCGGTTCAAAGATGAAAACCGGAGGCGCGCCGAGTTGTTTGCCTTCCGCCGGATAGCCCGCGGCCTGCGCATACACGCGCGTTTGCAACGTCAACATATTGGCGTAAGGATGATCCGGATTGTAAGGATCCTCGTAGGAATGCGTCAGAACCACTTCGGGTTGCAGCTTGCGGAATTCCACCACCATTTCGTGGATGGTTTCTTCGGAGGCCTTGATGGGATAATCGCCGGAATCGAAGAAACGAATCTCGGCGCCCAAAATTCCGGCCGCCCGTTCGGACTCCTTCTGCCGCTCCTGCTTCACGCACTCTACCGTCATGCCCTCTTTCTTCCACAATCGCTCGGATTCGCCGCGCTCGCCGTACGACAGGCACAGAATCCGCACGCGGTACCCCTTCTGCACATACAGCGCGATTGCTCCACCGGCGCGCCACACGAAATCGGCGGCATGCGCGCTCACTACCAGAACGGTTTTTTGGGAATCCATATTTATCGAAAAACCTTCAGTTGACCAGGGCGCTAGGATTGGTCACCGCCATGCGCGTGATATCAGCGGCCGAGAATCCTCCGTCCATCAACGTTTGGGCAAACATCGCGAAGCCATCGGATACCGGCGGATTGATGGTTTGGCCCAGATCGGTGGACAAAACGCATCGCTCGGGACCCGCTTTCTTGATACTCACCATCACTTCGTCCCAGGGCGCTTTGCCGGTGTGCATGGTGGTAAAGCAGTGCTCGATGAACGCACCTTCGTTCGCCAGTTCGGCTTGCTCGTCGGCCGTCAAATTCTGCGAGGGGAACTCGGCATGCGTCACCAGAACCCGCTTTAATTTCATTTCGCGAGCGCCTCGGACCAGGGCGAAGATCTCTTTGCGCCCCAGATGGCCGGTGGCCATGATCATATTGTGATTGCCGATGATTTCGAGACACCGGCGCGCAGCTTCGTTCAAATTGCCCTTGTCATCCAACACCGTCAGCGGCGGAGGCGCGATTCCCGTAGCCGCCAATTCGCGCTGGATCTTGGCCCAGAATGGCAGCTTGGTGCTCGGCCCATCCACCCGGCCAGCCGTCTCATTCGCGGCATCCACGGTGGGCATCCAGACAATTTTCGTTCCCGAGCGTCCCGCGAGTTCCACTGCCACGGGATTCAATCCACCGACGCTATGATTCAGCGTTATCGCGCCGAAAGCCTGTATTCCGGGCACTGCCTTCGAGACAACTTTGGCGCGCTCCGCGGTAGGAAAGTAATGCGACTTGAGGACGAACCCCTTGAGACGACGCTTCAAAAATTCGTGCGCAAGATCGATGTCGTCGATGCGGCGTTCGATGACATCAGGAGCCACATGAACCTGTAAATCGTAGCCTCCTTCGATCGCCTTCCAGGCCGCGTCCGACACAGACGTAGCTGTCCCCGTTACCGCTTGTGCGCTCATTGCTAAGGCAGTATGACAGGCGGCGAATGGCGGTGTCAAGTTTCTGATCTCTCAGATTCCGTTGAGTTTTCGAGTGAAATGGGGTTTTAGTTACAGGAGGACTAGGACAAGGAAAGCTAAGTGCTCGCGGGGGCTACTGATATATCATTAAAGCCTCGTCAGCCTATCCCCGCCCGATAAACGGCATCTTGGTCGCCATCACAGTCATAAATTGCACGTTCGCCTCCAGCGGCAGGTTCGCCATATAAAGGACTGCGTCGGCCACCAGTTTCACATCCATGCGCGGTTCGGGCGACTTCGTGCCGTCAGCCTGCGCGACTCCCTGCGTCATGCGTTCGGTCATTTCCGTCGCGGCGTTGCCGATATCGATCTGCCCGCATGCGATGTCATACTTGCGGCCATCCAGCGAAATGCTTTTGGTCAGGCCGGTAATGGCGTGCTTGGTTGCGGTGTAGGGCGTGGAATTGGGCCTCGGCGAATGTGCGGAAATCGATCCGTTATTAATGATGCGCCCGCCGCGCGGCTCTTGTGACTTCATGATTCGAATCGCCTGTTGCGCGCACAAGAAAGAGCCGGTTAGATTCACAGCCACCACCGCGTTCCACTGCTCGAACGTGAGATCTTCCATTGGAACAGCAGGCGCGCCCATGCCGGCGTTGTTGAACAGAACATCCAAACGCCCAAATGTTTCCTGCGCTTGAGCGAATAGTCCCGTCACGGCGTCTGGTTGGCTGATATCGGCCGGAACTACCAGCATCGGCGCGCCGCCATGCTCGGCCAGCGCGGCTGTCCGCTCCAGTTCCGATTTCCGCCGGCCAGTCAGCACCACGGAATATCCAGACGAGTGGAACGCTAGGCTCACCGCGCGCCCGATGCCGCTTCCCGCGCCGGTGACCAGCGCGATGCGGCTCACAATAGTTCCCAAAAACGAATCAACACTTTGTCCGGATATCGTTCTCCCACACCCAGGACAATGGCTCGCGTCAGCCAGGTGTGTTGCGCCGCGCTGGTTTCAAAACTGGCCGCAGTCCGGAAATAATAAGATGCTGGATCCACATGCTCGCCGTGATTGAGTCGCGCGAGCACTTCGGGCGGCCCGTGCCGGATTCCGCGATTAACAACATAGATGAGCGCGCCATCATCGGTTTGAATGGTGTAGCGGGCATCCAGATCCGCGGAACCATCCGCCCGCAAAATCTGCCAATCCGCGCCCACCGCGAGCAAGCGTCCTTGCAATCTTGGCCCCGATACCAGGCCGCCCGCGATGGGGACCACCCTCCGGTGCCCGGCTTGGGTCTGGCCCAAATCGAGCGGCACGCTGACCTCGGCGGCAATTTCAAAGGCGAATCGCAGTTCAGGCGGGGTCATAATAAGCGACAAGAATACCAAACGTTCCCGCCTTCTTGTAATATCTTTCTCATGCACCGGCAACTTCTCACGTCCTGTGGCGCGCTGCTGTGTCTGCTGGCGCCCGCGTCTGCGCAACGGGCCGATACGCTGATGGATCAAAATTGCGCCTCTTGCCACGAGATAGGCAACACCGCGCAGGCGCCGGATCGGAAAGCGCTGCACAAACTCACGCCCGAAGCGGTGTATCAATCTCTCACCACCGGCTCCATGGCCCAGCGCGTACCCGCGTTGACGGACGTGCAAAAGCGCGCCATCGCGGAATATATTGGCGGACGCAAGCTGGATGTCGAGCAGATCGCAGATTACAAGCACATGGCAAATCACTGCTCCGCGAATCCGCCGCTCGCCGATATTGCCGCCGCGCCTGCGTGGAACGGCTGGGGCGCGGATCTTTCGAACACGCGTTTCCAACCCGCTCCCGCCGCCGGCCTCACAGCCGCACAAGTTCCCAAGCTCAAGCTGAAATGGTCTTTCGGATTTCCGGGAGCAACCGTGGCGCACAATCAGCCCACGGTAGTTGCGGGCCGCGTCTTCGCCGCCTCCGACACTGGCTATCTTTATTCGCTGGATGCGGCCACGGGTTGCGTGTATTGGTCCTTCCTGGCGCAGGCGGGCGTAAGGAGTGCAAGCACAGTCGGGCCGATTGAGGGACACGGCGCGACCAAGTACGCCTTGTATTTCGGTGACCTCAAGGGGAACGTATATGCTCTGGATGCCTCCACGGGCGAGCAATTGTGGTCCGTCAGCGCCGACGATCATCCCCTCGCGCGAATCACGGGCGCGCCATCGCTTTCCGGTAATCGTCTCTATGTCCCGGTAGCGTCGTTTGAAGAACCCGCGGGCATCGGCCAAAATTATCCTTGTTGCACGTTTCGAGGCAGCGTGGTTGCGCTGGACGCAGGAACGGGCCGGCAGATCTGGAAGACTTATACCATTCCGGAATCCACTGCCACGCACAAAACGTCCAAGGGCCTGCAACTCTATGGTCCAGCCGGAGGGGGCGTCTGGAATTCCCCCACGATCGATCCGAAGCGCCACGCGCTTTACGTCGGAACGGGCGACGCCTATACCGAGCCCGCGCCGAAGGGCACGGATTCCATACTGGCACTCGATTTGGAAACCGGTGCTGTTTTGTGGTCGGTGCAGGATCTGGAAAACGACGCCTGGATTGTCGGTTGCCCGGAGAGCAACCCCGAGAACTGCCCGAAAGACCTGGGGCCGGATTACGATTTCGGTTCGTCGCCTATTTTGAAGACCCTCGCGAATGGCAAGAGCATCCTCGTCGCCGGGCAGAAGAGTGGCATCGTCTGGGGCCACGATCCCGACCATATGGGTGCTGTAGTCTGGAAGACCGGCACCGCCAGCAAGCCGCCCGGCGCCACGGGACAGATCGTCTGGGGTGGAACGGCCGACGAACGCAATGCCTACTTCGGTCTCAACAGTGGAGGACTTGTCGCGTTGCAGCTTTCGAACGGCGAACGCCGTTGGTTTACACCCCTGACACCGTCCTCTGGCCGCAAGGCCGGGCAGGATGCCGCCGTCTCCGCGATTCCCGGCGTGATTTTCTCCGGCGGATGGGATGGATTCCTGCGCGCGCTCTCAACCGGTAATGGCAAAGTGCTTTGGAGTTACGATACCGCTCAGGAATTCAAAGCCGTGAACGGAATCACAGCCAAGGGTGGTTCCATCGGATCGGCGGGGCCAACCGTCGCCGGAGGAATGGTGTTCGTCGCTTCCGGATATCCGGGTGTTCAGGCCGGCACAGGCGGCAATGTACTGCTGGCCTTTGCGCCTCAGTAGGCGCTGGCTTCGTTCAATCTTTCGATCGAATCCGCGCCCAGTTGCAGATTCGCGGCGTCCACCAGGTCCTTCAACTGCTGGACGTTCGTCGCGCTCGCGATGGGTGCAGTTATGCTGGGCCGCGCGATCAACCATGCAATCGCCACCTTGCCCGGCGTGCTGTTCACTTTTCCGGCAACTTCATCCAAAGCCGCCAAAATCCGGAAGCCGCGCTCATCCAAATACTTCTTCACCATCTGTCCGCGCGGGCCTTTGGCGAGATCGTTTTCGGAACGATATTTACCCGTGAGAAAACCGCTGGCCAGCGCGAAGTAGGGAATCACCCCGATGCCCTCTTGCACACAGAGCGGCTCCAGTTCCTTCTCATAGCCGGCGCGTTCATAGAGGTTGTAATGCGGCTGTAGGCACTCATACCTGGGCAGCCCGTGCTGCTTACTCACCTTGAATGCTTCCGCCAGCCGTGCCGCGTTATAGTTGGAGGCACCGATAGCCCGAACCTTCCCCTGCTTGGTCAGTTGTTGGTAGGCCTCGAGCGTTTCTTCCAACGGCACACTCGCATCGTCGATGTGGGATTGATAGAGATCGATGTAATCCGTTTGCAGCCGTTGCAGCGAGTCTTCCACCGCGCGCAGAATGTACGCGCTCGAAAGGCCCTTCTTCTCCGGCGCCAGTTCGATGCCCACCTTGGTGGCGAGAATCACTTTCTTCCGGTTGCCGCTGCGCTTAAACCAATTGCCCAGCACCGTCTCGGACTCGCCGCCTTTGTGTCCCGGAGCCCAGCGCGAATACACGTCCGCGGTGTCGACGAAGTTGAACCCGGCTCCTACAAATTCATCCAGAATCGCGAACGACGCGATTTCATCCGCGGTCCAGCCAAAGACGTTACCGCCCAGGCAAATGGGAGAGACTTCGAGACCGGACCCTCCCAGTTTACGGGTCTGCATTAGTATGGATAGCTCCTTGTTGTTCGGATTTGGTTATTCGGACTTGCACTTCCCGCCGGGGCAGCGGTTGTTCTCTTCGCACACGTATTCGTACAGTCCATCGGCATCCCAATCCGGATGCAAAGCCATGGTGAAGTCCTGCGTCCAAGGCGCGGTGAAAACCTTCGGATCGTCGATGGTCAACTGATAGGACAAGGTCTTGCCGTCCTGCCTGCGGATATGCTCCACGGTACGCAACGCGTCGCTATGCATGCGATATTGCTTGGTATCCGAATAGTAGAAATCGTCCAGTCCCCAGCGCTTGAAGTTCGTGGTCTCCACCACCAGCGTTTCACCCTCCCAATGTCCCACCGGATCGCCATAATACATAGGCTCCAGCCCCTTGCGGTGCGGACGGCCATCCAGCGGAATAATGCGCGTCATGCGCTGAAATTCGTGCACGATGACCAGATAGTTTTTGTTTTGCACAAACTGGACGGCGTTGGCCGACAGCATCCCGGATGGAAAACCGGCGGGCATACAAAACTCGCGCGGCTCGTCGTGGCGTGGATCGCCGGTGGGCGGTTCGAAGAAGGGCATGCCGCCGGGCTTAAACGGAGCAAACTTGTTCCGGTCGAATACGGTGGCCGAGCATTTACAGCGCTCGCCCTCACTCGTCTTCGGCCATTCGTAGACGCCGCTGAAATCCGGCTTCCCGTCCGCCGTACGCGGCAGCCCCTTGTTGCCGGGAGCCTTTTGGCTTTGCGGCTGCAAACGAGCGGGCGATAGGACCAGCCCCGCGAGCAGCGCCCCGAACGCTAGCCGCCGTCCGATCGAATTGGCAGATGTGGTTCTCATAGAAGGTCCTCCGCTGCGTCAGTTCTTGCTGTCGCGCTTGGAATCCGGCTCCTGGCTGGCGGTGAACACCTGGCGTCCGTCCGGGAACGTCACTTTCGTTCCGTTGGCATTGTCCGAACCGTCTTTAGCGCGAAAGCCTTCCACGTCGATCATCATTCCGGGCTGAATAACATCCTTAGAAATGCCGCGCCGCATCAATTGTCCAGGCGCGCCGCCCGAAAAGGCCCAATGCGTTACTTTTCCGTCCGCCGTCTTTTCATCCACGTAGAACCAGATGTGGGGATTCAACCACTCCACCTTCGTCACCACGCCCGTCACTTTCACGGGCTTGTTACTGTCGTACTCGGCGGCGAAAGAATGATGGGCCAGGACGGGCAACGCGCCCAAAGCCAAGCCAAACACGAGCGTAGCCAACCAAGTCTTCATGAGTGGACCTCCGGACAACGGAAGGATATCGCGAGTTCCCCGGCTAACGCAAGGCCAACGCCAGCAGCGCTGGTTCCGGTTCCGCCAATGCAACTCGATTGTTCATGAGCCCTTCATGCTGCTGAAATTTTGCCTCGATAAGATCCCACCCGGAGGCAATTCATGTCACAAAAAGCTGCGGAACATCACCGCAAAGCCGCTGAACATCACGAGCATGCCGCGAAACATCACAACGCGGCCGCCCAGCATCACGAAGGTGGCGACCACCAAAAGGCCGGTCATCACGCGCACGTGGCGAACGGGCATCAGGTCCACGCCGAGCATCACGCGGAGGAAGCTAGCAAGCATCACGCGAACGATCACGGCCATAAGTAAACGATTCTGATCGTTGTTGCGAACGGCGTTGCCTTCGGCAGACTTTGGCAACGCCGTTGATCGATTCCCCTCCATCCTCTAACCAATCCTTCACTCAGTGTTCATTCGACATTCACACTTGCCAACTACACTCGTGTGTTCAACCTCAAAGCAGCGCGAGGAAGATTTCAAGCAGTAAGACTGGAGAGGAACATATGAGAATACGTCTGTCAACACTCCTCGGCGAGGCTTTGATTGCCGGGAGTCTGATTGGCTCGGCCAGCGCTCAAACGCCCGCACCTACGGCCGGCGCCGCGTCCCCGATTCAACACCTAGTGGTGATCTTCCAGGAAAATGTGTCATTCGATCATTACTTTGGAACCTATCCGTTCGCGATGAATCCGGAAGGTGAGCCGGCGTTTTTCGCTTATCCCAATACGCCGAGCATCAATGGCCTCGGTCCTGCCATTATCAACGGCAGCGGCACCCTAGCCAATTCCGCCAATGGCACAGGCGCGAACGCGCCTTTCCGCCTGGATCGGTCGCAAGCCTCCACCGCGGACCAAGACCACGATTACACCGCTGAACAGATTGCTTATCACAGTGGACTTGTGGATCTGTTTCCGATGGCAACCGGCACTGCGGGTCCGCCGCCCAGCAGCATCCCGCAGGCCTCCACCACCGGTCTCGTGATGGGCTACTACGACGGCAACACAGTGACAGCTTTCTGGAATTATGCGCAACATTACGCCATGAGCGACAACTCGTATGGCACCAACTTTGGCCCCTCCACGGATGGAGCGCTCAATCTGATCTCCGGCCAGTTGAACGGCGCGATCAACAATACCAATGGAACCGGCTCGCTGATCGAGGATGGCTCGGGTGGCATGACCGTGATTAGCGATGCCGATCCGGCCGGCGACATGTGCTCCACCACCACCGGTGAAACGTTCAGCATGAGCGGCAAGAACATCGGCGATCTGCTCAATACCGCGGGCGTAAGCTGGGGATTCTTCGAAGGCGGCTTCGATCTCACGGTGACCAATCCCAACGGATCCACAGGCTGCTCGCGCAGCACCACCTCACTGATCACCAACTCCAAGAAAGCCGACTATATTCCTCACCATCAGCCGTTCCAATACTACAAGTCCACCGCGAACCCAACGCATGCACGCCCCACCTCTGCGGCCATGATCGGCAAAGCGGGCGACGCCGGCAACCATCAATATGACATCAACGATTTCTACACAGCCGTGAATGCCGGCAACTTCCCGGCGGTCAGCATCCTCAAGGCTCCGGGGTTTCAGGATGGACATGCCGGATACTCCGATCCCATCGACGAACAGCAATTTGTTGTTCACGTCATCAATTACCTGCAAAATCTCCCCACTTGGTCGTCAACCGCGGTGGTAATCGCTTATGACGATTCGGACGGCTGGTACGACCATCAGATGCCGCCGCTCGTCAATCAATCCGTAACCAGTGCCGACATGATCACTGGAACCGGCACTTGCGGAGCTGCCGGCCAAGCTCTTCCGGGAGTGGCTACCGGCACGGCTCATGCCCAGGGCCGCTGCGGCTACGGCCCGCGCCTCCCGCTGCTGGTGATCTCGCCCTACGCCAAAGCGAATTTCGTCGATCACAGCATTACCGATCAGAGTTCCATCACGCGGTTCATTGAAGACAACTGGCTCAACGGAGAGCGAATTCAGGGCTCCTTCGACGCCATCGCGGGCCCTTTAGACAACATGTTTGACTTAGAGTCGGCCCCCAACACGGCGACGTTCCTGCTCAACGAAAACAGTGGCGAACCAGTAAATCCGGCGCAGGGCGCCTCGCCCCACGTTTCGCGTCCGCACGTCCTGAAGCCCGCGAACGTAGCTCGTTAAGACCGCACCTTCTGCTTCGCTTCTTCTAAAACCGCGCGCCGGCCTATTTCCTGGCGCGCGGTTACACTTTTATAGATGACCCGCCGGACGTTTGTTCGCCACGCCAGTTATCTAGCCGCGCTAACCAGTGGAAACGCGTCCGCCGCTCCGGCTCTCAACCCGAACTCGCTCGCCAAGTTTGTCGATCCCTTGCCCCTGCCTGAGATCGCAAAACCCGCGGGCGTGCGGCCGGCGGCCGCGAACCATTCCGTCAAAGTTCCCTACTATCGGGTTCCGATGCGGCAGCTCGACTACAAACTACATCGCGATCTTCCGCCGGCCCGGTTATGGTGCTACGGAGCCGCTTCGCCAGGGCCAACATTCGAAACCCGCAGCGGCCAGGGGCTACTGATTGAATGGCCCAACGAGCTACCTGCCAAACATTTCCTGCCGATCGATCATAGCCTGCACGGCGCGGAGATCGACACGCCCGAAGTGCGTGGAGTGGTGCATATCCACGGGGCCAAGGCGCCGCCGGAAAGCGACGGTTATCCCGAAGACTGGTATGTGCCAGGAAAGTCGCGCACTTACTTTTATCCCAATCAGCAGGAATCTGCCGCGCTCTGGTATCACGACCACACCATGGGCATTAATCGCTTAAACATCTATGCGGGAATGTTCGGGCTTTTTCTGATTCGCGACGATTTCGAAGACTCGCTCAATCTTCCCAAAGGCGCATTCGAAATCCCGCTCGTGATCTACGACCGTCTGCTCAAGCAGGATGGCCAGCTCGACTATCCGGTATCTGGCGATCCAGGCAAACCCTGGGTGCCGGAAGTTTTCGGCGACGTCATGATCGCGAACGGAAAAGCTTTTCCATTTCTCAACGTCCAGGCGCGCAAATATCGTTTCCGCGTGTTGAACGCATCGAACGGCCGCTTCTTGCATTTGTCGCTGTCCAACGAGCAAAAGCTGCATCAGATCGGCACGGACCAGGGACTGCTGCCGGCGCCGGTTCCACTCGACCGTTCTCTGCTTGCGCCTGGAGAGCGAGCCGACCTCATCGTCGATTTCACAGGCCATGCAGGCGAACAAATCGTTCTACAGAACGATTCGTTTCAGGTACTGCAGTTCCGCGTGGATCCAGCGAAATCGCCGGACGCCAGTTCCCTGCCCTCTGCCCTCCGTCCGGTGCCCAAAACTCCCGAATCCGCCGCCGTTCAGACGCGCCCGCTGGGATTGATTGAAAAGGAGACCATGAAGGGCGAGTCCATGGCCATGCTCCTGAACAACACGCCCTGGCATATGCCGGTGACCGAGAATCCCGTTCTGGATAGCGTCGAAATCTGGAGCTTCATCAATACGACGGATGATTCGCACCCCATCCACCTGCATCTGGTCCGCTTTCAGATTCTGGATCGCCGGCGCTTCGAGCCGTTCTTCTATCTCAATACCGGTGAAGTGCGATACACCGGACCTGTTACTCCGCCTGCCCCGGAGGAAGCTGGCTGGAAAGACACCGTGCGCGCCGATCCAAAGATGGTGACCAGGATCATCGTCCGCTTCGAGGGTTATCTGGGCCGTTACGTTTGGCACTGCCACGTGCTAGAGCACGAAGACAACGAGATGATGCGTCCCTACGATGTCATCGCCGCGGCGAAGTGATCAGCGCGTGCGCGCGGCGGCCCACGTCAGCCGTCCGCCAAACACAAACATCAGGCCGCCAAAGGTACGTTCCAGAGCTTTCTTCATCTTGCGGTATCCGCGCTGGATGGGCGAAATTCCGAACAGCGTCGCCAGGCTGGTGTACCAGGTGGTCTCAATCACCAGCACCACCAGTAGCGCCGCCCATTTGAAGGCAGCCGGAGATGAGGGGTCGAACGCCGTGGTGAAGATGGTTCCGAAAAAAACGATTACCTTGGGATTCGAAAGCCCCAGCAACAAAGCGCGCCGGTAGGAATTGCGTTCGCCGCTTTCACTGGGCAGTAGGGCCGGCAAGGGCACATTCGCTCCACGCCAGATGGAGAGTCCGATAAAGCACAAATACAATCCGCCGACGAATTGCAGCAGATGGTAAACGCTAGCGGCCTTTGTCAAAATAACCTGCAAACCGAGTAACGCTGCCGCCGCCCAAATCACGCTGGCGCTCGCGGTGCCTGCGGCCGTCAACAGCGCCGAACGCCGCGTGGACCCGGCCGCCGTCCGGCTCACCAACAGGAATGCTGGACCTGGACTCATCGCCGCTGCCAGATTCAATGCCGCTATCGTAGCCAAAGGCCGGAGGTCCACCATAGCGCTAGTGTACCTGACGCGATCCGATACAATAGTTCGCCTAAGGAGCTTTACCATGTCCGCAGGCCCCGCCGATGCCGCAGCGCCCCCATTAATTCTCCGCACCTACGTGGAGGGCGACGCCACTATCGTCCACTGCACCGGCAAGCTGACCGCCGGCCTGACGGGCCTTCTACGCGACGAGGTGAAGCGGCTGATTCCCCAGTCCAAGAAAATCGTTCTGGACCTCACCGATCTGGCCCAAATGGACAGCATGGGCTTGGGAACAATCGTAAGCCTGTATGTTTCCGCGAAGGCTTCCGGTTCCACGCTCATCCTGATCAACCTGAGCCCGCGTGTCCGCGACATGTTTCGGATCACCAATGTATGGTCTGTACTGGAAGTTTACGGCGAGAACATCATCCGCATGCCGTAATGAGACCGCTGTCAACTAGCATTTCAAGTGCAGAATCCCACGCTCTAGCGCGATCGTGACTGCGTGCGTGCGATCGGCCGCACCCAACTTGCCGAGAATATTCTGGACGTGCATCTTCACGGTCCCGCTGGCCGTTCCCAGCCGGTGCGCGATGTCTTTGTTCGCCATTCCCTTGGCGACAAACGAAAGCACCTGCACCTCGCGTTCCGTCAACACGATCTGCGGGAAATACTCGCTCAAGCGCTCAGCCACCTCGGGTGGAATCAGCCGCTTCCCCGAATGCACCACGCGAATAGCCCGCAGCACATCGGTGTGAACCATCTCCTTCAACAAATATCCGCGGGCGCCCGCTTCCAACGCGCGGTAAATTTCCTGATCTCCGTCGTAGCTGGTCAGGGCGATAATGCGCGCCTGCGGAGATTCTTCTCGAATCATTCTGGTCGCGCTGACTCCATCCAGCTCCGGCAGCCGGAGATCCATCAACGTCACGTCCGGCTGCAGTGCGCGATGCAACTCCACGGCTTCGCGGCCCGTCGCAGCCTCCCCTACCAGTTCCAGATCGCTTTCATTGGCTAGAAGCGACGCGATCCCCTTGCGTACGATCGGATGATCGTCCACGCACAATACTCGAATCACTGTCTGCATTTTAGAATTCCGCCTTAATGCTCTGGCGCGCGCCGGCCGCCGGCACACCACCGCCGGCTTTCTTCACCGGGAAATCGACCACGATGCTGGTTCCGGTTTGAGGTTCGCTGGTCACCCACAAATCCGCTCCAATTTCCTTCGCCCGCTCCTTCATCCCGATCAGGCCGAAATGGTCCGCGGGAGTATCTCCTGGGACGAAGCCGGAACCGTTGTCTTGCACGCCAATCCGCAGCGATTCCGGCAGCATCTGCAGCGTTACCTCGATAGTCCTGGCCCCCGAATGTTTCACCGCATTGATGATGGCTTCTTGCGCGATGCGCAGCAAATTGTATTCCACAAAGGCGGGCAGGCTGGGGGCCAGCTTCTCGACGGCTAACTTCAGGCTGGCTCTACCGGTCACGGTCAATTGCCGCGCGCTCTCGGAAAGCTCCTCCGCCAGTCCGGTGCTGGGCCGGCGATCTCTTCGCAGTTCCGACACCGATCTTCGCGCCTCGGCGAGGCAATTGGCGGCATCATGGATGATTTCTCGCAACGCCTCGCGCGGTCCCGTGGGTAGCCGGCCCGCCAGGGCCTGCATCTCCATGGTCACTCCAGAAAAGCCCTGCAGCAATGTGTCATGCAGTTCCCGCGCGATACGGCTCCGCTCCGCGAGAATCGCACCGAACTGGCGCTCCATATGCTGGATGCGAACCACATAAGCCAAGCGCGCCAGCAAAACCAGCGAGAGACCGCACACCAGATAGAACCAAGTGTGCTGATAAAAACGCGCCGGCAAAGCAAACGCCAAAGACGCGCCGGCTTCGTTGCAGGTTCCATCGGCATTGCACGCGGTCACTCGAAAACGATACGCGCCTGGACGCAAGTTCGTGTAGAACGCCTGGCGGCGCGTGCCCGCGTCCACCCAGTCCCGATCGAAACCCTCCAGTTTGTAGCGAAACACGATGCGTTGGGGCGCCCGCAGGCTCAATGCGGTATAGCGAAACTCCAGATTTTCGTCGCCGGGCGTGAGCTTGCTCATCTTCGACAAGTTCTGGCTCCGGCCATCGATTGCGACGTTCTCGATCACCACTGGCGGCGCATCCATTTTCAACTGCGTGCGATCCGGATCGATGGCGATAAGCCCCCGGATAGTGGAAAAGGAAAGGTGCCCGTCCCGCATGCGCCACGCGGCCGGTTGCACGCCCGGCTTACATTCCACAGTTTGCAATCCATCC
>Ga0206875_1120_pt1 | contig 20686 bp, 19 predicted proteins | sample Alteio_BWOrgCont_9_FD_152616 | JGI IMG/M metagenome (GOLD analysis project Ga0206875, IMG submission 152616) | Enriched cells from forest soil in Barre Woods Harvard Forest LTER site, Petersham, Massachusetts, United States -... | ecosystem: Environmental > Terrestrial > Soil > Temperate forest > O... | reverse complement strand
GCTGTACGGCGTGACGGGGTCGGGGAAGACGGCGGTGTATGTGGCGGCGATGCAGCGGGCGTTGGCGGCGGGAAAGAGCGCGCTGCTGCTGGTGCCGGAGATTGGGCTAACGCCAGGGACCGCGGCGCAGATGGTGGCTGCGTTTGGAAGCGAGGTGGCGCTGCTGCATTCGCAATTGACGCCGGATGAGCGCGCGGAGCAGTGGCATCGCATACGGCGCGGCGAGGCAAGAGTGGTGATTGGGACGCGGTCGGCGGTGTTTGCGCCGCTGAGCGAGATCGGCATCATCATCGTGGACGAAGAGCATGACGGCAGCTACAAACAGGAAGAGATGCCTCGCTATCATGCGCGCGATGTGGCGGTGATGCGGGCAAAGCTGCTGGCTGCAGCTCACGGCTCATGCACGGTGGTGATGGGGTCGGCGACGCCTTCGCTGGAGAGTTGGAACAATGCGGAGCGCGGGCGGTACAAACGCGTGCAGTTGCTGGAGCGCGTGGAGCAGCGGCCGATGCCGGTGGTGGAGATGATCGACATGCGCGAGGAGTTTCGCGCTACAGGACAAGAGCAGCTGTTCTCAAGAAGGCTGATTGAAGAGACGCAGGCGACGCTGGAGCGCGGCGAGCAGGCGATCATCCTGCTGAACCGGCGCGGCTACAGTTTTGTGGTGATGTGCCGGAGCTGCGGCGAGAAGCTGGAGTGCGAAAACTGTGCGATTTCTTTGACGTATCACAAGCCGGGCAATGAGCATGAGCTGAATGGCGAGGCGGGCGCCCGCAGCGGAGAAGCGAAAGCGGGGCAGCGGTTGGAGTGCCACTACTGCGGGTTTCGGCGCGGGGTTCCGAAGAACTGCCCGAAGTGCGGCAGCGAGCATATGTATTACCTGGGCGCGGGGTCGCAGCAGGGTGAGGAGCGGCTGCAGGAGTTGTTTCCGGGAGCAAGGATTGGGCGCATGGACCGCGACACGGTGCGGTCGCGCGGCGATATGGAGCGGTTGCTGGGAAGGCTGCACTCGGGCGAGATTAATTTGCTGGTGGGGACGCAGATGATCGCGAAGGGGCATGACATCCATGGCGTGACGCTGGTGGGCGTGGTGGGCGCGGATTTTGCGCTGGGGCTGCCGGACTTTCGGGCATCGGAGCGAGTGTTTCAGCTGCTGACGCAAGTGAGCGGGCGCGCGGGCCGCGGCGAGCTGGCCGGCAAGGTGCTGGTGCAGACGTATCAGCCGGAGCACTACGTGAACAAGTTTGCGCGCGAGCACGATTACACGGGGTTTGCAGAGCGGGAGATGTATTTCCGGCGCGGGGCGAAGTATCCGCCGCTGAGCGTGCTGGCGAATGTGCTGGTGCAGAGCGAAAAGATGGAAGAGGTGCTGGCGATCTGCGCGAAGCTCGGACGATGGCTGGCTGCGCGCAAGCCGGAGGGCGTGCGTGTGCTGGGGCCGGCGCCGGCGCCGATTTCGCGGCTGAAGCGGATTTATCGCTACCACTTTTTGCTGAAGGCGGAGCGCAGAGATGTGCTGGGTGGAGTGCTGCGCGAGCTGCTGGCGTTTGTGGAGCGCGAGGAGATTTCGCGGCGAGCAGTGGTGGTGGATGTGGACGCGATGCACCTGATGTAGCGGCTAGTGGTGGATCTTCGCACGGGCCCACATCAAGAGTTCATGCCAGTCGACCTTCCTAAGAATTTCGTGCAGGCTTTCATGGCTGAAGGGCTTCGCGCTAACGCAGAGGGCCAGCAGGACGAAGCAGATGGGCGCGACGATGATCAGGGGCAGGTGCGGCTCTTCGGGATCCGGAACGTTGGGGTGGCGCATGCCGGGCAGCAGCAGAAGGCCTGCCCAGAGTAGCCAGCCAAGCCATGAGGTGACGCTGAGGACCACCAGCACACCCATGGTGATCCAGGTGACGATGCGGTGCAGGCGTGGGGAGACGGCGTAGACGATGTGGCCGCCATCGAGCTGGCCGGCGGGGATGAGGTTGAGCGAGGTGATGAGGATTGCGATCCAGGCGGCGACGAAGACGGGGTGCCAGAGAACGTGGGAGGGTTGATAGGCGAGGCCGCCGGGGTGCAGCACGCTCTCGAGCAGGCGAATGATGAGCGGCGGGCTGAAGTCGACCAGCTTGGTGGGTTCAGCGGCTACGGCCTGGGAGAGGTGAATGCCGACGCAGGCCATCACGACGGCGGCGATGAAGCCGGAGATAGGGCCGAAGGCGCCAATGGCCAGCAGGGCCGCGCGGGTCTTGACGCGGGAGCGGAGACGGATGACGGCCCCGGCGGTGCCGCTGAGCGAGGGGGCAGGGAGAAGATAGGGCAGTGTGGCGCGGACGCCATAGGCGCGTGCGGCGAAGTAGTGGCCGAACTCGTGGACGAGCAGGATGCCGAGCAGAGTGCAGGAAAAGGGCAGCCCTTCGGCGAAATGGCGGAGGTTGGCGTAGACCCAGTCGTAGGGGAAGATGTCTGCGTCCGTGGCGAGGGGGAACATGCCGCGGTGGAAATTGAACATGTACCGCATGCCGACGGCGGTTGTGGAAAACCAGGTGACGATGAAAAGAAATGCGTGGAGCCAGAGGTGTTGTTTTTTGGGGGGGCGGGGTGGGGCGGGCGCAGGCGGAGGAGATTGTTGCAGTAGCGCAGGAGTCGCCATAGCGTGAGGCAGCCGGCCCTTCAGAGCAAGATGGAATCGAGCTAGTCTAGCAGGTGCAGCTCCTTGCCTGGCTTGAAGCGCACAGCCTTGCCGGGGGCGATAGTGACCTCCGCTCCGGTGCGGGGATTGCGGCCCACGCCGGTCTTGCGCGGTTTGACGGTGAAGACGCCGAAGCCTCGCAGCTCAATGCGGTCCCCTTCGCCAAGCGCCTTTTTCATGGACTCGAAGATGGTATCGACGGCGGCTTCCGCCTTGATGCGGGGAAGCCCTGTACGTTCCACAACTCGCTGGATGAGGTCTTGCTTGATCAATGGGTCGCCTTCCTTATGTCCTAAGCAGATTTGGTGCTTGCCGGTAACGATGGCCGCCCGCAAGTTGAATGGTAGAAAGGGTGTTTTGGATTGTCAACGCCCACAGGACTTTACGATAGGCTCGAAATGAGTGCGAAGCACCAACAAAATATCCGGGCCGAAGGCAACCATTTTGGGTCCGTGTGGAGCGTAGATGTCGATCAAGAGCGACAAATGGATACGGAAGCAATCGATTGAGCACGGGATGATTGAGCCTTTCAGCGAGAAGCAGGTGAACAAAGGCGTGATTTCGTATGGGCTTTCGTCGTATGGCTACGACCTGCGGGTGTCCAACGAGTTCAAGATTTTCACCAACGTGAACAGCGCGATCATTGACCCAAAACATTTCGATGAACGGAGCTTTGTGTCGGTGGAGGCCGACAGCATCATCGTTCCCCCGAACTCGTTTGCCCTGGCGCGGTCTGTGGAATACTTTCGCATCCCGCGCGATGTGTTGACGATTTGCGTAGGCAAGAGCACCTACGCGCGCTGCGGGATCATCGTGAACGTGACGCCGTTTGAGCCGGAGTGGGAGGGCTTTGTGACGCTGGAAATTTCGAATACAACGCCGTTACCGGCGCGCATTTATGCAAACGAAGGCCTGTGCCAGATCCTCTTCTTCCAGGGCGATGAGCCGTGCGAAGTGAGCTACGGCGACCGGAAAGGGAAATATCAGAAGCAGCAGGGGATTGTGCTGCCGAAGCTTTAGACTGTTGTGCATTGAGTGTGCATAGGCCGGCACTCACCGGAGCGCTTCCGGCCGACGTTCAAGTTTCGACGGGTATGGGGCGACCGCGCCTCAGCGTTCCTCGAACCAAACCGCAACGCTAATCAGCGAACACTGCAAGGCGAGGATGCGCCGGGCAGCGGAGGGTGAGTCGCCGTGACGAGTGTCAAGGTTGCGCAAATCGGAATTGTGGCCGGCGACCCGCTGCGATCGGTGGGGCTGCTGGCCATCCTGGAAGATATGCCGATGCTGCGCGCGCAGGCGCTGGACTGGGATACGGCCTTCGAGACCGATGATCTGGCGGCGATGCTGCTGGATGTGCGTCTGGGCCTGGGCGACCTGATTGAGACCATCCAGCGGCTGCGGCGGGAGCGGCCGGAGATGAAGGTGATTGCCATGGGCGTGCCGCTGGAGCCGGCACAGGTGCAAGGGGTGATTGGGGCGGGCGCCAAGGGCTACCTGGCGGAGACGGCGACCGAAGCGGAGATTCGCATGGCGGTGGAGATTGTGCTGGATGGGTCTGTGTGGGCGCCGCGCAAGGTGCTGGCGAAGCTGATTGAAGAGGGCGGCGTACAGGGTGCGCCGGCGTCAGACTCGATTGCCAACAAGATGACGCCGCGCGAGGCCGAAGTGCTGCAGTTGTTAACGGAAGGTAAATCGAACCGCGACATCGCCGGAGCGCTGGACATCGATGAGGTGACGGTGAAGGCGCACCTGGGCCGGATGCTGCGCAAGACGGGAGCCAGCAATCGCGTGGAGCTGACGCTGCGATCGCTGGATGAAACGGGCGGCAAGCCCGGCGATGTGAAGAAAAAGTAGGCAGCGAATCCGGGCGGCAACGGCCGGGGTGGGCCAATAGCCGGCTAGAGTCATGTCTGCAGATGTTTACGGCGAATTTCTGCAAATCTGTCCAAAGGTCTACATTACCGTGGCGTCCTCAGTAATCTTGCTGCGGGGTGGGGGATGGGTGAGTCTTGGGCCAGTACTGACCTGGGAGAAGAGGGGTTGTAAACGGCTGGAAACAGCATGTTTACAACCCCCATTTTTTCTTCACATGCAACCCGGTCACTCCCCCTTCCATCTGACCCAACATAAGCGCAACAACGGGTGTCTCTTGGGGCCCTGACTGCGTTTCGGTTTAGAAAGGGAAATCGATGAAAAAGATCATAGGAATTTTTTGTGCGGTGGCGATGGCTGCGGGCACGATGTCGGCTGCGGCCCAGGACAAGGACCATCAGCGGCTGGATGAGCGTTTGGCGAGCGCCGCGCTGGTCATCCGTGAAGTGATGGCGACACCGGACAGAGGCATACCCGAGTCAATCCTGGCCGGGGCAAAATGCGTTGTGGTGGTTCCAAAGTACAAGAAGGGCGCGTTCGTAGTTGGTGCGCAGTATGGCCAGGGAGTGGCGACTTGCCGCACCGGGCGTGGATGGTCGGCCCCGGTGTTTGTGCGGCTGGAGGGCGGCAGCTTTGGCTGGCAGATCGGCGGTCAATCGACTGACCTGATCCTGGTGGCCATGAACGACCACGGCCTCGAGCACATGCTGGGCAGCAAGTTCAAGTTGGGCGGAGACGCTGCAGCGACGGCCGGCCCGGTGGGACGCAACGCGCAGGCAGCGACGGACGCCTCGATGCATGCGGAGTTCCTGACCTACTCGCGCAGCCAGGGGCTGTTTGCCGGTATCGATCTGGACGGTACGGTGCTCTCGCAGAATGCCGACGATACGCGGACGGAATATGGCGCGAACGTGAGCTACAACACCGTGCTGCATGGCGACGTGGGAACTCTTCCTAACGCACAGCGGTTTGTGCACACCGTGGCGGACTACTTTGCGGTGTCGCGCGCGAATCACTAGGCAGTTGCTTTTGCGGCAAACAAGCATGGACGGCCCTAGCGGCCGTCCATGCTTGTTTGGGTGTGCCGATTCCCACCCCCGCGAGTACAGACCGTTCGCTGGAGGATTCCGGCGATTGCGTACACTTGAGTAGTTGGAAGACACGATCCAGAACGAACGCACGGTGCAGGCAGGCTTCGACCAGCGGGTGGAATACTGGTGCCTGCGGGTGCTGGTGACGGCAATGGGCGTGTTTCCGCGGCCGCTAGCACGGGCAGCCGGAGCGACCCTGGGGTGGATAGTCTATGTGCTGCTGGGGCGGCTGCGGCGCGTGGGGCAGAAAAACCTGGCGATGGCCTTCCCGGAGAAGAGCGAGGCGGAGCGCGCGAAGATTCTGCGCGGCGTCTACCGCTCGCTGGGATGGCAACTCGCGGAGTTCTGCCGGATGCAGCGTTACACGGCGGAGAGCGCCGGGAAGCTGATCCGCTATGAGGGCCTGGAAAATTACCTGGCAGCGCGGGCGAAGGGCAAAGGCGTGTTCGTGCTGACCGGACACCTGGGCGCGTGGGAGCTTTCGAGTTTTTATCACTCGCTGGCTGGGTACCCGATGTCGATGGTGATCCGGCGGCTGGATAATCCGCTGGTGGACGAGTTTGTGAACCGCATCCGATCGCTGCACGGCAACCGTGTAATCCACAAGGACGACTTTGCGCGCGGGCTGCTGACGGCGATGCATCAGGGCGAAACGGTGGGCATCCTGATGGACACCAACATGACGCCGCCGCAAGGAGTGTTTGTGCCGTTCTTCGGTGTGCCGGCGTGTACGGCATCGGGGCTGGCGCGCGTGGCGCTGAAGTCGGAGGCGGCGGTGCTGCCGGGGTTCCTGGTGTGGGAGAGCGCGGAGAAGCGCTATGTGCTGCATTTTGGGCCGGAGCTGGAACTGGTTCGCACCGGCGATGCGGCGGAAAACATTATGGCGAACACAGCGCTGTTTACGGCTACGATTGAGAGCTACGTGCGGCGCTATCCTGACCAGTGGCTGTGGGTGCACCGGCGCTGGAAGACGCGGCCACAGGGCGAGGGAGGGATTTACTGATGACGCTGCCTGAGATTGCCGCGCTGGTGGGCGCTCAAAGCACGGGAGCCGCGGGAACGCTGGCCCGAGTTTCTGCGGCCGCGGACGCGGGTGCTGACGCCATTGTGTTCGCACAGGATGATGTGGCGCTGCGGGCGGCGGTGGCGTCGAAGGCAGGCGCGATTCTGGCCAAGAAGAGTGACGCAGGGATTGAAGATGTGCGCATTCTGTGGGTGAAGGACCCGAAGTATGCGTTCGCTATGTGCGCGCGCTCGCTGCAGGTGGATGATGGCGAGCCGTTGCGGCATCCGACGGCCGTAGTGCATGCGACCGCGCGGCTGGGTGAGCGGGTGCGGTTGGGACCGCATGCCGTGATTGAGGCACATGCTGTGCTGGGCGACGATTGTTGGATTGGAAGCTGCGCGACGATATGCCGCGGCGCGACGCTGGGCAGCCGCGTGGTGGTGCAGGCCGGGGCGGTGCTGGGCGCGACGGGGTTCGGCTACGTGCGCAACGCGGAGACCGGCGAGTACCTACTGTTTCCGCAGCAGGGCACGCTGGTGATTGAGGACGATGTAGAGATTGGCGCAAACACGACAATCGACCGCGGAGCTCTGGGCGAGACGCGCATCGGCAAAGGGACGAAGATAGACAACCAGGTGCACATCGCGCACAACTGCCGGATTGGGAAAAATGTAGTGATCGCGGCGCAGGTAGGAATCTCGGGGTCATGCACAGTGGGCGACGGCGTGGTGATGGCCGGGCAGGTGGGATTGGGCGACCACGTGACGATTGGGCCGGGCGTGATTCTGGGTGGGGCGAGCGGAGTGTTTCCGCACAAGACGGTGGAAGGGCCGGGGCAGATGTTCATGGGAGTGCCGGCAGAACCTTTGAAGGATTACTTGAAGAGTATGGCTAAGGTGCGGCGTCTGAAGTAGATGAGGTGAGACGTGGCGATAGTCGTGGTGGCCGGGCAGACGCGCGGAGCGGGCAAAACCAGTGTGGTGTGCAGCCTGATTGCGGCGATGCCGGAGCGGCAGTGGACGGCGGTGAAGGTGTCCATCCACGGGCACGGTGCAGAAGTTGAGGTCCGCCAAGAAACCAGCGCGGGGAGTGCGAAGGACTCGGAGAGATACCTGGCAGCGGGTGCCGAGCGTGCTTTTTTCATCAGCGTCCCGGTGGGCGGCTTGTGGCGAGCGATTCCGAAGCTGCTGGAGATTTTGGCTGAGAGGCGAAACTCGATCATCGAGTCGGCGAGTGTGCTGGAGTATCTGCGGCCGGAGCTGGCGCTGGCCGTGATCGATCCGGCTGCGGGTGAGGTGAAGGAATCGCTGCTGCTATGGGCTGAGAGGATTGATGCGGTGGTGACGATGGGAAGGTTGCCGCTCGTTGGCGCGCTCAGTGAGCTTGAGGCAAAGCCGAGGTTTGTGGCCGAGCCGCCGCTGTATGGCAGCGAGGAACTGACGGCGTTCGTGCGGGAAGCGCTGGCCAAATAAACAAGCGCGCCGCGAAATGCACGGCGCGCCTGGAGTGGAAAAGGATTGAGGGCTAGTTGGCGCTGTTGGTGAGCGCGTCCATGTAGGCAACGTCGTAGACCGTGCCCTGAATGGTGATGTTGGAGTTGTTGATCTCCGAGCCATCCTGCGTGTAGAAAGCGTGGATCTGTCCGCCGTAGGCCGTGTACATCTTGTGCAGGGTCTGCACCCAGCAGATGCCGGAGAGCGTGCCGTAGTAGTACTGGTTCTGATTGGTGTTGGGGAACTCGACAGTAATGTTGGTGCCGCCGTTGGCCTGGCTCGCGGTGGGATTGTTGGGCGTGACAGTGGGGATAATTTGTACCGGCGTGACCGCACCGACGTTGACCCAGACGATGCCGCCGTCCGTAGTGGAAGTGTAGCCGTTGGTGTTGGTGGCCCAGCTTGGCTTGCTGCCGCCGGAGGTGCCGGGGGTGAGCACGACCTCAACATTGGCGCCGTCTGTCACGCGCTGGCCGGGGTTGTAATAGGTGTTGGCCGACCATGCGGGCAGAATGGCGTTAGGGCCGCCGACAGCCGTGGAGTTGGTCACAAAACGCGTGAGGCAGTTGTAGTTGGCGGCCTGCGTGGTATTGCCGCCGTCTTGCCAATCGTCGTCGCCTTCAAATTATTGCCCGTCGCCGTCGCGCCATACAGCTCGCCCACAATGTAAGGAAACACATTCGTGCATGCCGAAACACCCGCGCCTGCCGTCGCCGTCGCCGATCCCGTATATGTCACGCCCGTCCCCGACAGGCTTTGCAGAAACGCTGGGTACACATTCCCGGAAAGCGCAATCGTGTCGTACTCCGGCGCCGGCGTCACCTGGTTCGGCGCCAGCGTGTCGAACACCACGTTCTGCATCGTCATGGTCGTGAGGTGCGTTGCATCGTGTCCCTGCAACTCCACCGAGTACGGGTACTGTCCAGTCGTCGGCGTCAGAAAATGCACATTGCTCAGAACGACGTTCTGGAACGTCGGAATCAGTGTCCCCGTGTTCGTGTTGTAGAACGGGTTCAACTGCAACGGATAATGGATGTCCTTCACGCACATGTTCTCGTACGTAATCGTCTGCAACAGCCCGCCGCGATCCTCTGACGATTTCAGCCGTATCCCAGTCGCATTGCCGTCGTTCGCCGTGCCTGCCATGTTCACGTTGTTCACCAGCAGGTTCGTAAACCCACCCGACGTATAGCTGCCAATAGAAATTCCATGCCCGCTATAGGTGTTCGTGTTCTCCACCGTCATGTTCGATCCCGCGCTGCTCGCATTGATGGCAAAGTCATCGTCGCCGTCGGAGATCGACGACTGGTTGACCGTCACGTTCGTTCCTTCTGGATCGATCCCATCTGTGTTGCGCGCCGAAAACGGCGTCGCAATCTTCACGCCCCATGCCGTAAACCCACTCCCGCCCCACACCACATGAAACATCGGCGAATTGCGCAGCGTGATCTTGTACAGCGTAAAGTTCGTCACCCTCGGCTCCATGATCACGAAGTTGTCCTGCGAGAGGCTCGCCGCCGCCGCCTTGTCCGCATTCGCCCACCACGTCTCGCCGGAGTTCGGGCCGCCCAGCATCGTGGACCCGCCGCGTGCATCGATCACCCCAAACCCATAAATTCCTGACCCCGTCCCACTCGTATTAATCAGGTTGTTGCATCCATTCCCGCTCGACCCATAGCTCCCGCACTGCTCCGTGTGCGTCGTTTGGTAATCCACCGGGTTGCGCGACGCAAACACCGTCACTCCGCCATCCACAATCAGCCCCACGCCGCTCGGGATCGTGATCGGCTGAATCAGGAACGCATTGTTGGTCCCTGCCGCCGTCAGCTCCACCGCCTGCCCGCTCGGACACGCCGTCAGCGCCGCCTGGATCCGCGATGTATCGAACGCCGTCTCGGACGTCGGCCCTCCACTCACAATCGCCTGTTGTGCCGCCAGCACCGCGCAGCTCGCCGGAAACACCGGCTCTGTCACCGTCCGCGAATCACCGGTCGCCAGCGTCTGCGCGCCCGCCATCGCCGTTCCCACCACCATGCCCGCCACAACCCGCGCACACCACTTCAGTTTCATGCCTGTCTCCGCTCCAAGTCTGGCCCGTTCTGTTTGGATTCGCCATTCTCTTCGCCCTTCAAAACACCTGTCAAGCCGCATCTTCGTCCTGCCAGTCCAATTCTGAGCTCTTCTAAACCCTGCACCCTGGACCCTGGGCCCTCGACCTTCTGCTATCCTCATCCTCGCCTCTACCGGAGCCACCAAACCTGCATGCCCGCCTCCCCCAACACCCGCGAATTCACCTCCCTGGCTCCCGACGTCTCCAACGTCCGCTGGTTCGTCTGCTTCCTCCTTTTCGCCGCCACCACCATCAACTACATGGACCGCTCGGTCTTTTCCAACCTGGAGATCATCCTCCACGGTGTCCCTTTCATGGGTTGGAACGCCGCCGCCGACAAGTTCCACCAGCCTGTCTTCGACAACAATTTCGGCAACGTCCTCATCTGGTTTCAGATCGCCTACGGCGTCGGCTTCCTCTTCGCCGGCCGCATTATCGATAAGCTCGGCACCAAGACCGGCTACGCTCTGGCCATCGGCATCTGGGCCGTGTCTTCGATGTGCCATTCGCTCGTCACCTCCGTCATTGGCTTCTACATCGCTCGTGTTTGCCTCGGCCTCGGCGAGTGCGGCAACTTCCCCGCCGCTATGAAAGCCGTCAGCGAATGGTTCCCTACCGAAGAGCGTGCCAAGGCCGTCGGCCTCTTCAACTCCGGCTCCAACGTCAGCTTCTTCGTCGCACTCCCCCTCCTCACCTGGGTCACTGGCCACTGGGGATGGCGCGCAGCCTTCCTTCCCACCGGTATCCTCGGCATGGCGTGGCTCATCGTCTGGCTCATCTTCCCCTACAACAAGCTCCGCCGCGGCTCCACCACCACCCAGCGCGAACTCGCTCCCGTTCTTACCGGCCTGGAAGTTCCTCGCGAATTCCGCCTCAATCCTTCCATCCTGATTCCCGTCGTCTTTATCCTCGGCCTGCTTCCCGGCATCGTCATGATCGAGCAGCACGCTGGCGGCGAATTCCTGCACATCCCGAGCACCATCATTGCGCTCATCCTTGGCTCGATTCCCGCCGCTCTACTCCTGTGGTTCAATCGTGACAAATCCTCTGACGCCGTCCTTCCCAAAATTCTCTTCCACAAAGGCTGTTATGCCTTCCTCATCGGCAAAGGCCTCACCGATGGCGTCTGGTGGTTCTACCTCTTCTATCTCCCTCAATTCCTCAACCGCAATTATGGTGTCGACACCAAGGGCGCCTACAAGTTCGTCCTTGCCGTCTATGTGATCTCATCCGTCGGATCGATCTTCGGCGGCACGCTCTCCGGCTGGTGCATGAACCGCGGCTACTCTGTCAACTCCGGCCGCAAGTTCGCCATGCTCTGCATGGCTTTCCTGGTTCTGCCGCTGGTCTTCGTTCCGCACATGGGAGCCATCTTCCCAAACAATCCCTGGCCGGCAGCTCTGATCATCGCGCTCGCCGCCGCCGCGCACCAGGGCTGGTCCGCAAACCTCTTCTCCACTCCCGCGGACATGTTCCCCTCCACCGCGGTCTCCACCGTTGTCGGCATCGGCGGAGCAGCAGGAGCAGCCGGCGGAGCTGCCTTCACCTGGGTGGTCAAGCACAATCTCTCGCTGCATCCGCTGCTCGTTTTTTCGATGGCCGCCGGGGCCTACCTCACCTCGCTGCTGATCTTCCAGCTCTTGGTCCCCCGCCTCGGCGCCCCCCTCGAACCCGAGCTGCCACTCACCGCCGCATAGCCTCCCTGTAAACTGTCGTCTGACCACAAATGTCAGCCGACCCCAAAAAGTTCTACCTCACCACGCCGATCTACTACGTCAACGCGCGCCCTCACATCGGCCACGCGTACACCACCATCGTGGCTGACGTCCTCGCTCGCCGCCATCGTCTCCTCGGCGACGAAACTTTCTTCCTCACCGGCACCGACGAACACGGCCAGAAGATCGAACGCAGCGCCGCCGCCGCCGGCGTCCCTCCGCAACAATTCACTGACCAGGTCGCCGCAGAGTTCAAAACTCTCTGGGACCGCATGGGCATCACCTACGACAAGTTCATCCGCACCACCGACCCCGCGCACAAACTCGGAGTCCAGCAACTCTGGCGTGCACTCGAGTCACGCCGCTTCATCTACCTCGACACCTACACCGGCTCCTACTGCGTCTCCGACGAAGCCTTCGTCGACGCCCCCGCCGGCACACCCTGCCCCGACTGTGGCCGCCTCCTCGAAACCGTCACCGAAGAAAACTACTTCTTCGAACTCAGCAAATTCCAACTTCCTCTTCTCAATCTCATCGAGTCCGGCAAACTCAATATTGAAAACGAAGCTCGACGTAATGAAGTCCTCAGCTTCTTACGAGGACCTTTGTCTGTACTTGATCGGGACGGCTCAGTAACTGTGCAAAGACGGATTCCGAAGTCAGGAAGCTCGAAAAACCTATCTGAAGCTTTAGATAAGGTCGAACTCCTCACCTTCACAGAGACATCAAAAACAGAAGCCGGGACAGATTACATACCGTTCGCTCTCAACGACCTCAGCATCTCCCGCAGCTCGTTCAAATGGGGTATCCCTGTCCCCGGCAACGAAAACCACGTCGTCTACGTCTGGCTCGATGCCCTCATTAACTACATCACCGCCCTCGGTTACGGTTCGGACGACACCGCCAACTTCGAAAAATTCTGGCCCGCCGATCTACAACTCGTCGGCAAAGAAATCATCCGCTTCCACTGCGTCTACTGGCCCGCATTTCTTCTCGCGGCTGGTTTGCCCATTCCCAAAGCCATCACCGCGCATGGCTGGCTCCTCTTCGACAACTCCAAGATGTCGAAATCCAAGGGCAACATCGTTCGCACCGAAACCATCCTCGACGCCTTGGGCACCCTTTGCCCACCCGCACCGCTCGCACCTGCCCCTGAAGCTGTCATCCTGAGCGAAGCGAAGGATCTGCTTTCTTCCGACGCGCCACAAGAGCCCACCAAGTCCGACCGCGACCTCTTCGCCTCCGACATCCTTCGCTATTTCCTTCTCCGCGAAATCCCTTTCGGGCAGGACGGCAGCTTCAGCTTTGACGCCCTCCTCACCCGCTACAACGCCGACCTTGCCAACGGCTACGGCAACCTCGTCAGCCGCACGCTGTCGATGATTGCGAAATATAACAACAGCGAAATTCTTAGCGAAGATCGTAGCAAATGGACCGAAAAAGATTGGGTAGATCACGCATTCGGAAAGTCTCCAGGTGTGACCGCATGGAGTTTGCCTGATCAACCATTCGATCCGGGCACCCTTCGCCAGAACACGATGTATCACGCAATCCATCATTCGTTACGCACCCGTGATTTGTTAGATAACAAATATGGGGATATTGGCTTCCAGGCCAGACTTGCAGAAATTTCTCTCACCATCAGCGTTGTTGACGGATTTCTCTCCGGAGAGGCGCCTTGGAAACTTGCAAAGCTTCCAGAGTCGAAGGAATGGCTACAGGAAGTTCTCTACACATCCGTTGAATCGATTCGGATGATTACGGTATTTCTTTATCCGTTCCTTCCCTATGCCACCTCCCGGGTTTGGGCCCAACTCGGCCTCGGAGACATCGAACTCGCCGCCAAGAACGGCGAACTCAAAAACCTGCAATGGGGAGGCCTTGCTCCCGGCACAAAGCTCGGCCCACTCAGCCCCATCTTCCCCCGCGCCGACAAATCCCTCATCGAGACAATGATCAACATGGAAGAACAAAACGCACGTCCTGAAACCCCACTCAAATCCGCCACCACTCCCACGCACGCTGCCGCTGAACCCACCGACTCCACGCATCCCGCTGCCGGCCCGCGACCCATTCACGAGCCATCCGATATTCTCCCCGTAGGCGGCAGCACCGCGCTCACCACCGGCCCCGACCCTGTTCCGCCACCAGCTCCCCTAACACCTAACACCCAAGACCTGACACCTGCCTCCATCTCCATCGACGACTTCGCCAAGATCGAACTACGCGTCGCGCAGATCGTCGTCGCCGAACGCATTCCCAAGGCTGACAAACTTCTCCGCCTCGAAGTCGACCTCGGCCCCGACTTCCCCAAGCGCCAGATCCTCTCCGGCATCGCCGAGCACTACACACCGGAAGAGCTCATCGGCCGCCGCATTGTGGTCATCACCAATCTCGCTCCCCGCAAGATGCGCGGCCTCGAGTCACATGGCATGTTGCTCGCTGCCAGTGACGGGGAAAACGGCAAGCCCATCCTCGCCACCTTCGCCGAAGACATCGCCCTCGGCTCCCGCTTGAAATAGCTTCTAGCCGCTAGCTCTTAGCTTCTAGTTTCTGACTAGCAGCTAGAAGCTAGTAGCTGTCTCACCTCGTATCCCCACCCATCTGAAACACCAGGTACCGCGCCTCACCCTCGCCCGCATTCCTCACCTGGTGGTTCGTCCCGTAGGCCACGTAGATCACGTCGCCTGCCTTCGCGCGATCGGTCTTGCCGTCGTGCACAAACTCCATCGTCCCTTCCATCACCACGATGAACTCCGAGTGCGCAATCTTGTGCGCGGGAGCTGCGGGCGTGCCTGCCGGCGCCGCGCTCTCATGCGCGGAGATCGTCTCACCCGTCGCCAGTCTCCCCTCGAAGACCAACTTCCGCGCTGAGCCGTTGGCCTGCTTGGTCTCCGCGATCGAATCCATCGCAAACACCTTCGCTCCACCCGCCAGATCTCCACTCGCCTGGTCATGAATCACTGGCGGCTGCAACGGCGCAGGCCCATGCACGATCGGCCCATTTACTTGCTGAGCTTTTGCCACGCCCGCTGCCATCACCGCCGCAGCACCCGCCACCATCTCTCGCCGAGTCACCTTCGTCATTACACATCCTCCGTCTTACACCCCGTCCCCCGCGTGAACTCTAGCAGGAAAGCAAAGACAAAAGCTTTGAACGCAATGGATGCGAAGTTGAAAGACAAGGTTCGCAATGTTTAAACGCAGTTGGCGCAGTGCGGCCCACTGCTCACTAGCCTTGCTTTCCTACCGACACCACGAAATACAGCGCTGGTTTGTCTCCCACATTTGTCATCCCATGCATCACGTTCGACGCCGTAAAGATCACGTCCCCCGGCCCCGCCGGCGGCTGCGCCACACCGGCAATCGAGTACTCCACCTTGCCCTCACGGATCAGCACCAGCTCCGTATTCGGGTGCTGGTGCGGAGGGTGCGGCATCTTTCCCGGCGGCAGCATGGTTTCGTGGCATTCCACAAACTCGCCCGTCGGCAACGTCCCATGGATCACCGCCCATCCCCATCCGCCATTCGCGTTCGGAGTCGCCGGCATCTCGCTCATCCGGAAAATTCGCGACTTGTCTGTCGGAAAATCCCCACCCTTCGGCAGCAGCGCCGTCGCCGGAGTCTGCGGCATCGAGTTCTGTCCCTCAGCCACCCCTGCGACAGCCGCCATCGCCATCATTGCCACCATCACATCCCGCCGAGTCATCGCTTCCATTCCGCCTCCTTTTGTCGCACCGCAATCCTAACCCCTTGGGCCTCGCGTCCAGCCCTTCGCCTGTTTTCCACAGCTTTCCAATAGCTAATCCTATTCAATCACTCCACTACCTAACCCACTGAATCCTCTACATTTCCCCGTGGCATACTTAAGCCTGGTTCGTATGCTGATCGATTCGCACTGCCATCTCGACGACTATCCCAACCTCCCGGAGGTCCTCGCCGCCGCGCACGCCGCCGGCGTCACCACGCTCCTCGCCATCGGCATCGGCGACGGTCCCTCCACCATGGACCGCGCACTCGAGATCGCCAATCACACTGCCGAGCCCGAGCACCGCCACAATCCCATCCCTCAGGTCTTCGCTACCGCCGGCATCCACCCACAGGAGGCCCACCAGGCCACCCCACAGGCCCTCGCTCGCCTCGAAGATCTCGCCTCCCAACCCCGTTGCATCGCCGTCGGCGAGATCGGCCTCGACTATTACCACCTCGAAAATCCTGACGTCGCCACCCAGCAGGCTGCCTTCATCGCGCAACTCGCCGTCGCTGCCCGCCTGCGCAAGCCCATCACCCTCCACTGCCGGACGTCAGAGCTTGCCACGCCTGCAGCCAAGGCCAAATTCGAACACGGCAATCCCAACGCTGCATGGGATGACATGCTCGCCATCCTCCGCGATCACTGGGCCCCCACAGGCCTGCCCGGCATCATGCACTGCTTCTCCGGCAATCAGGCCCACGCGGAAGCCTCGCTTGCCCTCGGCTTCACCCTCAGTTTTGCCGGCAACCTGACTTACCCCAAGTCCACCGTCATCCAGGCCGTCGCCGCCGCTGCTCCCGCCGACCGCATCCTCGTCGCACTGCGAATCGTCGCCGCCTTCGCGGCCTCACCACTCAACAAATAATTCAGCACGGCATACTCGCGGTTCTGGTCTTCCGCACTCAGCCGAGACCTTCGCGACGCACCTTTCACCGCCGCATCGTTCAGCACCTTCAGCCCCTGCTCACCGATGCGATACGCCCACTGCCGCCGAACCTCCGCCGTCAGCGGCATCATCCCGCGCAGCACCTCGCCCAGCGGAGCACAGTAGTACCCCGCAATCCACTTGCCCAGCTCCATCAGCTCATCGGGAAGCAGCGCCGCATCATCCAGCACCTGCTGCACGCGCTTCACTTCAACGCCTGCCTCCGGCGCGACATCATGCAGCCCCACCACCACACCCACCAGCCGCTGCCCCGCAAATGGCACCATCACCCGCGCGCCCACCTCCGGCTCCAGCCCACCGAGCTGGTATGTAAACGCCCGGTCCAACGGTACCGGCAACGCGACATCGCAATACTGACTCACCCTTCCAGCTTATCGTCAGCTCGGTGAGTAACTCCCACCCCGGAAAGCCGTCATGCTGACCATGAGAAACGCGAAGGGGAAGAATCCCCGTATTTCGCCCGCAGCGCCAAGATGCTGTTTAGCTCGTACATGACGACAGTCTCATCGTCGGCATGAGTGGAAACCACCAAGGCCGGAACCAAATCGGCACCCTTACTCCACTCATCGCGAAGAAATTAACTCAAGTTTTCGGAATATTGACGAACTTCACCATTGATTTCGCAGGAGTAGGACAGCCCTTACCTTTCTTAGGAGGAAGACTCTCTTGGCTTTTCCCTTCTATGCGATCTTGCGATACGGAAGTGACCACCTCATCGAGTTCATAGGCACAGTCAGGGGTGTCACCGTGGCCATTAAGCCACAGTTTTACCTCACACTTTCCTACCCATTGTTTCCCATCCCACTTCGACTCACAATCCTCACGCACTTTAGTTCCATCGCGTCTGATGAACTCTTGGTGCTCGGACAAAATACCGTACACAATTGAAATATTCACGATCTGCTTCCCGCCAGGGAAAATCCATTGCTTTGGCAGATTTGCGTATGGATTTGCTGGAAGAGAGTCGCTCTTAGGTTCAGATGAATGCGCTATGGGTATTGCATCTTGAAGTGTCTGAGGTAAAGATCCCTTTTCCAAGGTAGCGCTAAGATTTAGTTCGGAGTCGGGAAGAATCGTTAATTCCCGCTTCCATGATTTGTACCCATTTGAGGCGACTGAGACGGTGTGACTGCCGGCGGCAAGCTTAACGGTTGCTGGTGAATTCCCAATCAATGACCCATCCACGGCAATATCAGCATCTGCTGGAACTGATGTAATTGTTACCTTCCCCGTCTGCCCTTGAACCGTCGGAGGAATCAGATCGGCTGAACCTTGATCCAAAGCTCTTGGAACGACAGCGTTTGCGTCAGCAAGAGCACCTTCAGCTTGGGAATCGACTCTGATTCTCTTTTCGACAGTGGCTTTCTGCTCTTTACCATTGCTCAACTTCAAGAACATGCTGCTCTTTTCAAATCGGACTTCCACGGGATCTCCGATTGTGAAACCAATCTTGCAGCCTCGAAATAGCCTGTCGCGGCACCAGCCTTTGTAAACAGTGTCGCCAACCCGCACCCAATAATTCTCGTAGTAATAGGTCGTGCTAGTTCCTTGGTACAACGAGGAGGATGAATCCTCTTGGATATTCACAAGAACACCTCGTTCATACACTTTCGTTTGTTGGCTAAATGCAAAACCAGAAACCATGAACGCGGCAATCAAACATCGCTTCAGCATGAACGCTCCTGGGTTACGACAAAATCTTCAACCTTTCAATTACAGAAACTGCGCTGTCTAGAGCAGCATCTATATTCAACTTGGTTTCGAGGTTGAAAATGGCCTCCTGCGCGCCCTGAAAGCAAAGATCGTGCGAAACGTCAGCGAAAAACGCATCCGATTTCCTGACAATGATTGCGTAATCGAAAGGCTCCAAGTGATTTCGGCGAACGAAGATACCAACCGACTCTCCGGGTTGAAGCTCCATAGGTGACTCCTTCCGTGTCAGTCGAAGAACTCTGGCACTTCTCAAATTGTCAGCGCGTTCTTTGGATTGCGCAACGACAATCGTACTATGTAGGCGATCGACGGGAGACCCCACAAACATGGGGGTGGGTGCCCATTCATGCGGTCCATTGCGCAATGAGCGGGATCGCACGATGATTACTCGCCGCTCGTTCGCACAGACGCCGTCGCCTTCTTCAACTCCTTCGCCATCGCCTTCGACTTCTCCATCAGTGCCTCCACCCTCCCCGGCACATCCTTCATCCCCACCGTTAGCAGCCCCGCCGTCTGCTTCAGCAGCTCATAATCCTTCCGCGCCGCCTTCACCGCGCGCCCACCGCACAGAAACTCCACCCTCCACCCCTGCTTCACCTTCTCCACCTTGCGCAGAAGCACCGCTCCAATCTTGCCGGTATCGGCAACATGCGTTCCGCCGCACGCGTTGAACTCAATCCCCTGCATCTGCACAATCCGCAGCGGCCCCTCACGCTCCGGAATCTTTCTCAGCTCACCGCGCTCCATCATCTGCTGCGCCATCTCGCGCTCAATCCAGTGCGCCGTCATCGGCCTTGCCTCCAGCACCACGCGATTGATCATTTCCTCCACGCGCAGCAAATCCTCTTCGCTCAACCGCTCCATTCCCTCGCGCAACACCAAATCAATCGTCGAACTCTCTGCTCCCAAATGAAACGAAACCGTCCGCGCCCCCAGCTCCCGCAAAAACATCGCGCTCACCAGATGCTGTCCCGAGTGCTGCTGCTCATGGTCCACCCGCCGCGATGCATCTACCGAACCCCTCACCACCGTTCCGGCCACCAGCGGCTTGCGCACCGCATGCCACACCTCGCCGGCCTCATCTTCTTCCACGCGCTCCACCACGCACTCGAGAACCGCACCGCTCTTCGCCGTCGCACGCAGCACGCCCGTGTCCCAAGGCTGTCCGCCGCCCTCGGGATAAAACGCCGTCCGGTCCAGCGCCACCTGCCATAGCTGCGTCTCACCCTCGCGCGAGTGCAGCCGCACGTCCGTCACCGTCGCCTCAAACTCCAGCACGCCCGAACCGTAATAAATTCTCTCCGCCACCGAATGCTCCATCAGCTCTTTGCCCCGAGCACGGCCCGCTGCAGCGCCTCCACCTCGCGCTTACTGCCCACAATCAGCGGCGTCCGCTGGTGAATATCCGTCGGCTGCAAATCCAGGATTCTCTCCGGCCCATTCACCGCCATCCCGCCAGCCTGCTCCGCAATAAACGCCAGCGGATTCGCCTCATACAACAGCCGCAACTTGCCCTTCGGCGCCTTGTCGGTCGGCGGATACAAAAACACGCCGCCCTTCAAAATCGTGCGATGAAAGTCCGCCACCAGGCTCCCGATATACCGCGCGCTATAAGCCTTGCCGCCCAGATCGCCGCGCAGCAGCATCGCCAGGTAGTCGCGGTACTCCTGCGGCCAGCTCGCAGCATTCGCTTCGTTCGTCGAGTAGTACGGCCCTTGCTCCGGCATCTTCATCGACTCGTGGCTCAGCACAAACGCTCCCACTGTCGGGTCCAGCACAAACCCATGCACGCCATGCCCCGCCGTATACACCAGCACCGTCGATGGCCCATACACCACATACCCCGCAGCCACCTGCTTGTACCCCGGCTGCAGAATGGACTGCGTAATGTCTCCCTCGCGCCGCAAAATGCTGAAGATCGTCCCCACATTCACATTCACGTCGATGTTCGAGGAGCCATCCAGCGGATCGAACACCACAATGTACTTGCCCTCTTTGGGGTCCAGGTTCACCGTGATCGGGTGGTCGTTTTCCTCGCTCACCAGCGCGGCCACGCGGTCTTCCATCCCCAGGCAATGCAGAAGCGCCTCATTCGCATACACATCCAGCTTCTGCTGCTGCTCACCCTGCACATTCACCGCGCCAAACGCCCCCAGCACGTTGGCCAGACCGCCTACGCGAATCTTCGCCTCAATCATCTTCGTCGCCAGTGTGATCCCGCTCAGCAGCAAGCTGAATGTTCCCGTTGCATCCCGCACACTGCGTTGTTGTTTCAGCAGGTGCTGTTCCACCGTCGTAATCAT
>Ga0206875_1116_pt1 | contig 20782 bp, 11 predicted proteins | sample Alteio_BWOrgCont_9_FD_152616 | JGI IMG/M metagenome (GOLD analysis project Ga0206875, IMG submission 152616) | Enriched cells from forest soil in Barre Woods Harvard Forest LTER site, Petersham, Massachusetts, United States -... | ecosystem: Environmental > Terrestrial > Soil > Temperate forest > O... | reverse complement strand
AAGCTCGCCGCCCCAACCGTATCTGAATATTGCAGCGCAAAGCTTTGGCTCGCTGCCGATCCGGAATTGGGTGTCACAGAAACCGCCGCCGGTGTCCCGGAAGCCGCCGGCACCGTCCAGGTACCCTCGGTTTGCCAGCCGCTTGTGGCACCGGACTGATCCTTGGCATACAGGTAGATGTTCTTAGTGCCGGCATATGCAGGCGCGAAGGTCATCGCCAGATTCAAGATCAGCTTATTGCCGCTCGTCACTACCGTTGTGGCCGCCACATTCACCGTGCACTGGCTGTTCTGTAACGTCGTTGCCGTCCCCGGTGTCGCCGTCACATACGCGGTGCCTGCGTTGTTTAGTAAGTTGACCTGATTGGCGGTGTTGCTGTAAAACAGGAAGCAGGCATTGCTGGCGGGACTAGCCAACGTGGAGTTAAAGTAGACGTACACCGATTGCAAGCTCGCCGCCCCAGCCGTATCTGAATAGTGCAGCGCGAAGCTTTGATTCGCTCCGGACCCCAAATTGGGTGTCACTGAAACCGCCGCCGGCATCCCCAAGCCCGATGACAACGTCCACGTACCCAAGGCCTGCCACCCGCTAGTGGACCCCGATACGTCAGTAGCGTACAAGTAAATGTTCTTGGTCCCGGCGTACGCCGGTGCAAAGGTCATCGCCAGATTCAACGTCAGATTGTTGCCGTTTGGCGCTACGGTTGTCGTCGCTACATGCAGCGAACACTGGCTGTTCTGTAATGTCGTGGCCGCCCCTGGTGTCGCCGTCACATACGCCGTGCCAGCATCGTTCAATAAGTTGATCTGGTTCGACGCAACGCTGTAATACAGGAAACAGGAATTGGTGGCGGGACTGGCGAGTGTCGCATTAAAATAAACATAAGTCTGCTTTAAATTCACGGTACCCGCCGTGTCAGAATATTGCACATCGAAACTCTGGTTCGTTCCTGATCCGGAACTCGGGGTGACGGAATTTGCAGAAGGAATGCCCGGGATATATGTGACTTCTAAAGCAAACGCATCCGGCGCCACATCCAATCCAGCCTGACTGGGAGTCGCAACCGGAAAATTGCTGGATGATGTGATGCCTCCCAGATATAGCCTGCTTCCCAACGCTGCCGCCACCGCGAAGCCCCGGTCGTCACTGAAACCACCAAAGTAGCTGGAGAAAATGAGGCTCGCGCCGTTTGGGTCCAACACTGTGGCGAAGGCATCAGATACGCCTCCAAATGCTGTCTGTATTGCGCCGAACGTTGGGAAGTTTGTGGAGGTCGTGTAGCCGCCGATGATGGCTCTCCCGGCGTTGTCTATTGCGATGGACGTGGCGGCATCTGAGCCCGAGCCGCCAACTAGCGTGGAATAGATGAACGCGTTCCCGGCCGCAGATAACTTCGAAACGAATGTGTTCCATTGACCGTTCAGGGTAGTCTGCAGGACTCCTGGTGTGACCGGAAAGTCGAACGAGGCTGTCTCTCCCGCCACGTAGGCCGCTCCCGAGGAATCCACGGCGATCCCATTAGCGTAGTCCAGGATCGAACCGCCGAGATAAGTCGAGTAGGGCAGCGCCGAACCGGTAGCATTCAACTTCGTGGCAAAGGCGCTGGCAGTGCCAAGTAGGCTGCTTTGGAGTGGCCCCACAACGGGAAAATTCGTCGAATAGGTAGTGCCAGCTACATAGGCGTTGCGGGAGGCATCCAACGCGATGCCAGCGCACAAGTCCAAACCACTTCCTCCCAGAAAAGTAGCGTATTCCAGAGCACTGGCCGCTGGATTCAGCTTCGACACGAAACAGTCGGAGAAACCGCCCTGGTACGACGTTTGAAACGATCCCACCGTCACGGGGAAAGCGGTTGAGGCAGTTTGCCCGGCAACATAGGCCGCCCCCGTAGCATCCACGGCAATCGCAAGTCCCGAATCAGCAATTCCGCCTCCCAAGTAGGTTGAGTATTGCAACGCAAAGCTAGGACTCAACTTGGCTACGAAGGCGGCCTGAGAACCGGGCCTCTGCGTCGACAGGGAGCCGCTAGTGACCGGGAAGTCGGAGGAAGTAGTTACTCCAGTGATATAGATGTTCCCTGCGGGGTCCAATGCAATTGCACGCCCGGAGTCATTTTGGCTACCACCCAGGTACGCGGTGAATATCTGGCTTCCAGCCGCGCTGAATTTGGCGACAAAGGCGTCGTGGTTTGATCGCGGGGTTAAAGCGGGATTGGTGAGGCCACCTGAACCGGTCTCTCCTGCAACATACAAGTTGCCCTGGGCATCGGCAGTGGCTGCGTTTATGGAATCATAGGAGGCCCCCCCGAAATACGTACTGAAATCCAGAACCGGGTCTATGAATAACGGCACACCACGATCGTAAGAACCCAACTTCAAATCCGCTTCATGCCTGTTCTTCAGACGATAGCTGCATCCGACTCGTCGCAGCGTGCCTCTGACGTTTTGGAAGGCCTGAGGACGCCGCTCTATGATGGCGATGCCCCCGGCGCTGAGAGCTAGGCCCCCGGCACGCGTGAGGTGGCCTGATATCCCCTCAAAGAAGACGCGGATTACTCCTGCATCTGCGTGAGGGGAGATTTCGAAGTTGTATTCGAGCTGGTTCGCACTTGCGATGAACACCAGATCGACTCCGGGGTATATCGTCGAATACCGCACCCGTTCGAACTTCGAAGCGGCTCGCCAGTTATTGGCGGCGCCTAGGAAATAGATCGTCTTGCTTCCGGATAGAACTTCCCCGCGCGGCTCCGATCGTGCGTTCGCCCCTAAGAAGCGAAGGTGCGCCTGTCCTCCGCCACCCCAAAGAATGGATGCCACGCCGCCAGACCTCAGCGATACCGCAGTCCCCAGACTACGCCATACATAGCTCGCGGAGAGACCGCTAATGTCTTCTTCGAAACCTGGCGTTGGCCGGAAGATTATCGAAGGAAGGTTTTTGCCTTCTGCATAGCTAGCAACAGCCCAGATGGTTACTATCGCGAGCATCGCATGTGAGCGAAGGCCTTGTAGCGGACTTACGATGTGATGTCCCATTGCCACAGATGTGGGACGTTATGGGAGAAAATCTCAAGCAGTTACGCTCGACTAGAATCGGACGGCACTCTTACGGGACAGTCCAGGTACCCTGGCTCTCCCAACCGCTGTCGGTTCCCGAAATATCCGTGGCGTACATGTAGATGCTCTTGGCCCCGGCATACCCTGGTGTGAACATCATCGCCAGATTCAAAGTCAAGCCGTTGCCGCTCGGCGTTGCCGTCGTCGCTGCCACATTCAGCGAGCACTGGCTGTTCTGTAACGTCGTGGCGGTTCCCGGCGTCGCCGAAGAATAGGCCGTACTTCCATCATTCAGTAAGTTGATCCGATGGGAAGCGACGTTGTAGTACAGGAAGCATGAGTTGGTGGCGGGATTAGCCAGGGTCGCATTGAAATACACGTACACCAATTGAAGGTTTGAGGCTCCGGCAGTATCCGAGTATTGCAACTGGAAGTTCTGACTCGCTACCGAACCCGAATTCGGCGTCACCGACACTGCTGCCGGCGTGCCCAAAACCACCGGCACAGTCCAGGTACCCTCCGTCTGCCACCCGCTACTTGCACCTGAAACATCCCTGGCGTATGTGTAGATGTTCTTGGTCCCGGCGAACGCCGGCTTAAAACTCATCGAGAGATTCAGTGTCAAGGAGTTGCCGGTCAGCGCTACCGTCGTGGTCGCGACGTTGACCGAGCATTGACTGTTCTGCAACGTCGTGGCAGTGCCCAAAGTCGCTGTCAAATACGCCGTACTCATGTCGTTCAGCACGTTGATCTGGTTGGTCGCGACGTTGTAGTACAGAAGGCAGGTGTTGACCGCCGGATTCGCCAGTGTCGCATTGAAGTATGCGTAGACTAATTGCAAGTTCGATGCTCCTGCCGTATCCGAGTACCGGAGTACAAAGTTCTGACTCGCTAACGATCCGGAACTAGGCGTTGCCGAGACCGCCGCAGGGGTTCCGGAACCTGACGGCACAGTCCAGGTACCTTCCGTCTGCCACCCGCTGGTGGCCCCTGAGGCATCCGTGGCATATAGGTAAATGTTTTTCACCCCTGCATACGCCACCTTGAACGTCATCGCCACATTCAGCGTGAGAGTGTTTCCGTTCATTGCCACTGTTGTCGCGGCGACGTTCAACGAACACTGGCTGTTCTGCAATGTCGTGGTAGTGCCCAGCGTCGCGGTCAAGTACTCTGTACTCGTATCGTTCAGTAGGTTGATCTGGTTGGTTGCAATGCTGTAGTAAATGAAGCACGAGTTGCTAGCAGGATTCGCTAGCGTCGCATTGAAATACGCGTAGACCTTCTCCAAGTTCGCCGCCCCGTCTGTGTCGGAATATTGCAGCGCAAAACTGTTGCCCAGCCCAGAACCCGACGAGGGCGAGACGGATACAGCACCAGGCACGCCCCTCGGACCGATGATGATCGTCGCCCCGCTTCCGCTGATCGCGAGAGCATTACTGCTCTCGTCCGCGGCTTGCGAGTTTACGAGTGAAACTTGGGTCGACTGGTTTGTCGTGGTTGGCGCAATTTCGAATTGGATTGTCGCGAGAACGCCAGGCCCAAGAGTTTCAGCACTCAGGCCTGCGACAAGACATCGAATATCGCCGGCCGAGATCATCTGGCAAATGGCTGACTTCCCGGCCGCCGCCGCCGCGCCGCCCGTGGCATAGTAACTGCCTTGCGCCAGGCTAAGATCGGAAGAAGCATATTCCAAGTCCCACTGGATCGCAGCCGGCGAAAGGCCCGTCGCGTTAGCCAGAGAGAGGGCAAGAGTAACGTTAGATCCTGGCACCCCAGAAGCTCCTGAGACGGAAAGCGATGTCTGGGCTGCCCAGATATGGGTACTAAAGCCCATCACCAACCCAACCATAACAATAGCTTGGGCGGTAGTGCGGGATCTGATGTCTCCTGATCGATTCATAGCGTTACGCATTAGGACCATTTCCCCGAGAGTACCATTACGTTCGTTACAAAAGTATTATCGGATGGTCGGTCTAACCAGAACAGGGCTCAAACCCTTCAAGGAACGGGCTAAAATGCCTTAACCTATCCTGATGGTTTGGAGCTATTCCTATTATTTCTATAGTGTTAGTAACACCTAGAACGAGCCTAAAAAATCTCTTTCTTAAGATCGTCCGGAAACGGACGGCTGGATATGCCGTCTCCGGCCCCTGAGAAGCGCTAAGAACTGGACAGGAATTAGTGATGGAGCTTACGGTACATTCCAAGTACCCGAACTCTGCCAGCCGCTATTTGCCCCTGATACATCCGTAGCGTACAGGTAGATGTTCTTGGCCCCTGCATACACCTGTGCGAACGTTATGGCAAGATTTAGAGTCAGCACGTTGCCGCTCAGCACGACGCTTGTCGCTCCCGCGTTTAGGGAACATTGACTGTTCTGCAAAGTCGTGGTAGCTCCGGGTGTCGTCGTCGAATAGGCGGTGCTACCGTCGTTCAGTAAGTTGATCTGGTTGGTCGCAACGTTGTAGTACAGGAAGCAAGACTGGCTGGCAGGATTGGCCAGTGTCGCATTGAAATAGACATAGACCAGTCGCAAATTGGCCGCGCCAGCCGTATCGGAGTAGAGGAACGCGAAGCTCTGAGCCGCTACCGATCCGGAGTTGGGAGTCACAGAAACCACCCCCGGCGTGCCAGAACCCGACGGCACGGTCCAAGTACCGTCCGTCTGCCAACCGCTGTTCGAACCCGACGCATCTGTAGCGTAGAGGTAGACATTTTTTGTTCCCGCGTATTCTGGCTTGGCGGTCATCGCCAGATTCAGTGTCAAGGTGTTTCCGTTCACCGCGACCGTTGTCGCCGCCACGTTCAGGGAGCACTGGCTGTTTTGCAAAGTCGCAGCGGTCCCGGGGGTCGCAGTCAAATACGCAGTACTCGTGTCGTTCAGCAAGTTGATCTGGTTTGCCGCCACGTTGTAGTACAGAAAGCAGGAATTAGTCGCGGGATTCGCAAGAGTCGCATTGAAATACGCGTATACAGAGCGCAAGTTCGCGGTTCCCGCACTGTCCGAATATTTCAAGCCGAAGTTCTGACTCGCCCCTGCACCCGAGCTCGGCGTCGCCGAAACCACCGCCGGTGTACCGGAGGCGGAAGGCACAGTCCACGTACCCTCTGTCTGCCACCCACTGGTGGTCCCTGAAACATCCCTGGCGTAAAGATAAATGTTCTTGGCGCCGGCATAAGCCGTTTTAAACGTCATCGCCAGATTCAGGGTCAAGGCATTTCCGTTCATCACCACCGTGGTCGCGGCCAAGTTCAGGGAGCATTGGCTGTTCTGCAACGTGGTGGCGGCGCCGGGCGCAGCCATCAAGTACGCCGTGCCGCCGTCGTTCAGCAAGTTGATCTGGTTGGCTGCTACGTTGTAGTACAAAAAACAGGAGTTGCTGGCGGGATTTCCCAGCGTCGCACTGAAGTAGACGTATACATTCTGCAAGCTCGCCACACCCGCCGTATCCGAATATTGCAGGGCGAAGCTCTGGCTGGCGCTCGATCCCGAACTCGGCGTGGCCGAAACCGCGGCTGGAATACCAGTAGTCACGGTGATAGAAATGGAGCCGGACGACCCGGTGAAAGCAGCGCTTCCCGTATAAGATGCTTTGACCGTGTTGGCCCCGGCCGCCAACTGGCTTCCAGTCACAGACAAGGATGCCGTGGCAATACCGCCGGAGCCCGACAACACCGTCGTACCTAGTAATGTCTGACCCAGAGTGAAGGAAACCGATCCGGTGGGCGTCGTCGTCCCGGATGCAGCCGTCACGGTTGCCGTTAAGAGCGCCGAACTGTTTTGCGTAATACTGCCGTGATTTGCTGTTATATTCGTGGCGGTAGCGACCGAAGCACTTGCATTCCACCTGGTGACAAAGTTATATGCGTCCAGGGAACCCAGCCCCGTAGCCTGGTCGTATCCTACTCCGGCGCTATAACCCATCTGGCCATTCGTGCAATTGGGAGTGCCGCTCTGACATGGCACCACGTTGTTGCCAACGGTGATGTCATGAAAAATCCCAGTCGTCGTCTGCGACAAACGGTAAAGCGCGGGATTTACATTTCCCAACCCGACCTTGGCTTGGCTGCCGCTTAGTAAGTACTGATTCAGCAAAGCTAGTACGCCCGAGAAGACCGGCGTGGAGACCGATGTCCCACCAACGTACCAACCTTGCCCATTGGCGTATATCTGATAAGGATCGTGGTCGTTGGCCGCGGAAAAAGAAAGGTCTGGTACATCCCGAACACTGTCATTTGGAACTCCCACACCGCTCTGCCAGGAAGGCTTGGAGAAGAATATGCTCGCGCCTCCGCCCGTAGACGCAAGCCCTCCGCTCAGCGGTGTATCGTTCCAAGCCATTTCAGGTATATAGGATAAGGCGGAGCTTCCATTGGCATTGTTGGTGGAGGCCCAATAGTGCCCGCTTCCTTCCATGAATTCACTGCCGCCCACACCCGTTACCTCCGGCACACTGGCTGGCAGTTCCACCGCCAAACCCTGCGTGGCGACCGGCGGCTGACCCACGTCACAATCGGCCGCTCCTGAATCGCCCGAGGCCGCGAGCCAGGTAATGCCGAAAGAATTCGCCTGTTGGGCAACGGACCGGAAGTAGGCTGCGGTGGAGGCTGGCTCACTGGAGATTTGCGGTTCACAATATCCGTAGCTCATGCTGATCACGGGGGCGATGGCTTGGTCAACCGCGAATGTGAGAGAGGTCCACACGTCGGTGGAATAAACGAACTGGATGGTCGCGTTGGGTGCAATGGCCCCCGAGTATTCCAGGTCTAGACTGGATTCTATGAGGTCTCCGGCGCTCACGCCGGGATTCTGGCTTCCCGTGACGAGCACTAGTTGAGGATCGTTGGCAGGTAGCCCGAAAACACTGCGGAAGTGCTCAATGTCTGACAAATTAATGTCGGTCTGCCCTACGACAGCAATCTTTTGGCCAGATCCGGTGACGCCACTTTGATATAGCGGATTTATGTCGTAGATGGCGGCGATATCGCCCGGCACTAAGGAGTGACTACCACCGGAAGTGAAGTCGGGAATCGGCGCTATCTTTAGTTTTCGGGGTTCAGCGCGAAAGTCGTCCAACCCCCGGATGAGCGCAATCACTGCATCGAACGCCACAGGAATGGACGGATCGGTCAAGTTGGCAAAGTGCAGTTTCCCACGGGAATTGAATTCGTGAATTTGGGTGTGGAATGCGCTAAAGACTTGGGCGGCAGTACCGCTGAACATAATCCACGTCCGGCTCCGCGCCAGATAGTCCACCTGGAATCCCTGGTCTTCCAACCAGGCAATTACTTGATCCAGATCGCTCTGCGCTAGCCCAAACCGGTCAGCATATTGTTCCGGAGTCAGCCAATTGTGATAGTTCGGCGAGGATGGCGCCTGCTGCTGTTGAAGAAGATCATTGAGATCCGCAATTTGATCTTCCGCAGGCTTCAAAACCAGCGTGATACCACTGATGCGGCGGGAAGGAGACAAGGGGCCCAAATCATTTTGCAACAGTGCCAGCGCGGGCCGGCTGCCGTGCAGCGGCTCCGTTTTCGAAATATCAATTGGATGAGTTACTTTGGCGGGTTGCCCCCAGGCTACGGAAAGGGTTATCCATGCCCAAGCGAAAATGGCAAATCGCCGCCTCGCCCAATCTGCACAGTTTGTAGCCCTAGTTAACAAAAGCTGGCCGATGCTATCAAGTAGGATTGCTTCCCACTAGTATATCGACCTACGCCTCGCATTTCGTAGCGGTGCGCCCCCAGGCCGCAACCGGTCCGAGACAAGTCAGCGTTAAGGTACCATCCAGGTGCCTAGGTTCTGCCACCCGCTATTGGCCCCTGAGACATCAGTGGCGTACAGGTAGATATTCTTGGACCCGCCAAAGGCCTGGTTAAAGGTCATCGCCAGATTCAGCGTCAAAGTGTTTCCGCTGGGGACCACCGTCGTCGCCGCCACATTCACCGAGCACTGGCTGTTCTGTAAGGTTGTAGCTGCCCCCGGAGTCGCCGTCTGATACGCCGTACCTGCACTGTTCAGCAGGTTAATCTGATTGCTCGCACTGCTGTAAAACGCGAAGCAGGCATTGCTGGCGGGGCTAGCTAGCGTCGCGTTGAAATACACGTACAGCGATTGCAAGTGTGCGGCTCCCGCGGTATCCGAATATTGGAGCGTGAAATTCTGACTGGCAACCGATCCAGCATTGGGCGTCGCCGACTCCGCCACCGGTGTACCAGAACCTGACGGTACAGTCCACGAACCCAGCGTCTGCCAGCCGCTCTTGGCCCCCGAGATATCCGTAGCGTAGAGGTAGATATTCTTGGTCCCGCTGAAGGCCACGTTAAAGGTCATCGCCAGATTCAGTGTTAAAGTATTTCCGCTGGGCACCACCGTGGTCGCCGCCACATTCACCGAGCACTGGCTGTTCTGCAGCGTCGTGGGAGCGCCCGGTACAGCCGTCGAATATGCCGTACCTGCGTCGTTCAGCAAATTAATCTGATTGGCCGCTACACCGTAGAACACAAAGCAGGCGTTGCTGGCTGGGCTGGCCAGTGTCGCATTGAAATACACATACACCAATTGCAAGCTCGCAGCTCCTGCCGTATCAGAATATTGAAGCGCGAAGTTTTGACTGGCTACTGATCCAGAACTCGGCGTCACCGAGACTGCCGAAGGTGTCCCGGAGGCCACCGGCACAATCCAGCTACCCGCTGTCTGCCATCCGCTGTTGGACCCCGAAATATCTGTAGCATACATGTAGATGTTCTTTGTGCCCGCATACGCCGGTGCGAAGGCCATCGCCAGATTTAATGTCAAGTTGTTGCCGCTCGGTACTGCCGTTGTTGCCGCAACATTCACCGAGCAGTGGCCGTTCTGCAAAGTCGTGGCAGCGCCCAGTACCGCTGTCGAATATGCCGTACCTGCGTCGTTCAACAGATTAATCTGATTGGCCGCTACGCTGTAGTACACGAAGCAGGAATTGCTCGCGGGACTCGCCAAGGTCGCATTGAAGTAAGCGTAGAGCAACTTCAAGTTCGACGCCCCAGCCGTATCCGAATATTTTAGTGCGAAATTTTGACTCGCTGCTGATCCAGAACTCGGCGTCACCGAGACTGCCGAAGGTGTCCCGGAGCCCGCCGGCACGATCCAGCTACCCGCTGTCTGCCATCCGCTGATGGACCCCGAAACATCTGTAGCATACATGTAAATGTTCTTTGTGCCGGCATACGCCGATTTGAAGGTCACGGCCAAATTCAACACTAGGGTGCTCCCGTTTGGCGCTACCGTTGTGGTCGCGAGATTCAGAGAGCACTGGCTATTCTGCAAGGTCGTGGCGGTTCCTGGGGTCGCGGTCAAATATGCAGTGCCGCCATCGTTCAGTAAATCTATCTGGTTCGCTGCCACGTTGTAAAACAGGAAGCAAGAATTACTCGCAGGGCTGGCGAGTGTGGCATTGAAATACGCGTAGACCGATCGCAGGCTAGTAGCCCCGGCCGTATCCGAATATTGAAGTGCAAACGTCTGGCTTATTGTAGATCCCGAGCTGGGTGTCACGGAATTGGTAGTCGCTTCCGTGGTGGTGAAATTCCACACAGACGAGTTGGCATTGCCGGACGAGTTCTTCGCCACGACCATCCAATAATAAGTGATCCCCGGAGTCAGCGTAGCCGGCGTGTAGCTTGCCGACACCACGTTCTGCACAAAAGACGGAGCCGATGAAGTTCCGAAGTACACATCGTAGGAAGTCGCTCCCGACGATGCAGCCCAGGTCAAGGTCGGATTGATACTGATCCCGTTCGCACCGTTAGCGGGAGATGGGCTGGAAGGGGCGCTCAATGTGCCGTCGCCCGTTTGCGTGACGGTATAGGTGTGTCCGGCAACCACGATGACGCCCGTGCGTGTCGCACCAGGATTGGCGGGAATCGAATAGGAAACGCTGCCCGGACCCGTGCCGGAGGCGCCGCCGGTGATGGTGATGAAATTCGACGAAGTAGTCGCGCTCCAGGAGCAGCCGCTGCCCGCCGGGACGCTGAAACTCGCGGACGAAACCGCCGAAGAGCTGAACAACTGGCTTCCGTAGCTAACGCTCGCGCCGTAGCTGCAACTTAAGAGTCCGAAAACCCCCACTACATTGCTGCTGTTGTCGGAACTGGTGGCCGCCGCGAATACCTTCCCGTTGGCCACGGTGGGAACCATATACTTGTTGCCCATGCCGAAATGATCGCGCGAACTCGCGGCTTGGTTGCTGTTGTACAGCTCGCTGGACAGATTCGTGGCATCGTAGGCGTGCAGGACCGCAACCGAGGTGTTCTCCATGGCCCATACAATCCCGTTCGACGAGCCGTTGGCCGATATGGACGGAGTGGTGCCGGGATAGGTGAAACTTGTCCCGGTTTGCGAAGCAGCCGATCCGAAGAATCCTCCCGAGTAAGGATAGGCGGAAAGCACCTGACCGTTGGGTCCGTAATAAAGATTGTTGTTGAACCAGGCGGGACTCGAGAACACGCTGCTGCTGAGCCCAAACTCTTGATAAATGGCGTTGTCGTTGGTCGGATTGAACTTGCCCATGTTGTTGCGGTCCACCACATAAGCGATGCCGTCTTTGCCGGCGCCCACCGCCAGTTCCCGCGAGTGTCCCATGGCGTCAGCGAGAGTGGGAAGCAGCATGGGACCGCCCGATCCCAGATCTTGATCCACTTGCGGTTCGTCCTCGGTAGGTGCATTAAACGTGGCGAAGTAGTCCGCAACCGCCAGGGCTGTGCCGGTGGAAAGCTTCATGAAACCGTTTCCATAGTCTCCATTCGTAGGAAATCCGGCCGAGTTCATGGTGGTGTCAAATGTGCCGTTCGCCATGAGGGCATAAAGATTGCCTCCCGCATCGACTGCCGGACCTGCGCCCGCCTGCCAAATCGAAGCTTGATGGCCGTTGGGAGACAGGTTCAAGACGCTGGCTTGCGCCAAGCTGGACTCGTTGTATCCGATGATCCAGGCAGTGTACAGGCCAGCGTCGCAATGGGACGCCCAACTGGTGTAAACGATGCCATTCGAAAGGGCCAGCGCCGCGCGGTCCTTATATTGCTTCGGGTCGAACACCACGCTGCCGTTGGAACTGTTGTCTCCCGTGCCCGGGTACGTCGCTGCGATATTCACCGGCCCACCGAACTCCTCGGTGTGGTTGATCAGGTCCAGAGCATGCAAACGCTGGTGAAAATTGCCGGAGCCGTCCTTCGACATAGCGACTACATAGATGGTGCCGTGCGGCCCGCTCGCCAAGTCGATCACCGGTGTGGAAGTAATACCTATGGTGGGGGTTACTTGAGTGCATTGCCCACCGTCGATTTGTGAATCGGTAGCCTGGACCACGTTTTCGCCCGACAGCAAAAGAGATTGCGACCAAAGCGTTGCACCGTTGTCGGCGTCGAAGGCATAGACGGTGTCGTTTTCCGTGGCGACGTACACCACGTTGTGGGTGCCCGAATTAATCGATAGCGAAGGAACATACAGCGGCTGGGCGTCCACTTTGCCGTCCAGCGTGCCGCTGGTGGGCAGTTGGAAGAGCTTCCCGAAGTTGGTGGAGTTCACGTTGGACGGCGTCAGGACCGTTTCCTGAAGGTTCTGACCAGTCCGGGCGGCATCGTTATGCCAGGTCAGAACACTCACCTGCCCCCACAAAGCGGGGGACAGCAGCAGGCCTGCAAGACCTGCTAATCCTTTTGTAATCAACAGTTTCTTAGCGGACCGGCCCAAGTATTTCATTGCGTGTGGCATCCTTAGCGTGAATCCCAGCATAAGCGAGTGCTAGCGAGCGAAACATCCCCCATTTGTCCTTAACCAGGGTTACCGAAGTACCTAAGGAATTCGAATCGATAGCACCAGGACTAAGGTGGGAAGCAGTCGAAAGAAGCAAAACAACGGTATGAACGAAAAATCGCCTTGTCGCGATTTTGCTCTTCCGAGACAACCCCGTTTACGAAAAAACCTTCTTAGCATAGGTGCACGAGCAGGGCTTTTGAGTACAAAATCGTCGTACTAGGACGCCTAGGTGGGGCGTTTGACCTCCTGCATGTGAATTGGCCGCATGGTGTGTGAGGCGATGATCGCGAGTGCCGGCGAAGCTCCTGAGATTCAGGGGCCTTGCTGGCATTTGCGTGAACGGCTGAACTCGATAAAGCATTGGTAAGTATTGCTGCATAATCGGTCAAATCGGCTTTTCTGAATCGTGTTACGTCACAATCCATGTCACCAGTTTGCTGTACCGCATTGCGGTACACCCTTGAATGGTGAGGCGGAGTTGGAGCAGGTCTGGCCGAAGTGGATCGATGTCAAGGCAATTCGCAAGCGCGTGAAGATGTCTCCGAATTCTCACGGGCCTATCGGATGAGAAAGCGCGCCTTGCAGGAATGGGAGCAGAGGGGTCGTCAGCCTGATTCCGCTGCGCGGGCCTATATGACGGTCATCGCAAAGGAGTAGGAAGTGGTACGCCGAGCGTTGGCGACCGAATAGTCAGCAACCAACGCGCTTGGTTTAGGCCGACAAACTTAGAAGTCTTGTGTTTCATGGTGGGCGCGGGAGGACTCGAACCTGCGACATCCCCTTTAGCCGCCTAATTTCCGTTCGATTGGAACGCCTTCCCCACGGCAAGAGTCACGCTTAGCCTTTCGGTGATGCCCTGGCCTAATGAATCACCCGACGCACTGGTCGCCGGTCCGATACCGTGACCGCGCTAATCTCGCTATCGGCATGCAAAGGGTCTTCATCGAGCCTCTGTCGAACAATGAGCAAAGTATTATCTGGACCCGCCGCCAGCGCAACCACATTGGCGAGCCCGTCGATCGGAGACACTCTGCCGGGTTGAACTCTGTAAATGCGGTAATCCACCCCGATTGCATAAAGTTTTCCAGTGGCATCCGTAATCAGCCGGGTGGCATTGAGATCCGCATATTTAGAAGTTATTGTTCCGGACGGGTTGACCACCCAGATGCTCTGCGTGATCTGGTCGGCGAGGTACAGGTTGCCTGCGGGATCCACGGCAACGCTCGATGGACTTAATGTCGCGTGCAAGGCTGACTCGCCAACTCCTGGAGGGTTGGCGCCGGGTATGCCTGTGCCGGCGATGGGTGTCGTCTGGCCGTTCGGAGAGATACGGACCACCCTGCCTAACGTCGCGACGTAAAGGTTCCCCTGGGGGTCAAGCGCCACATCGGAGGTCAAACCTTGGCTGATAGCAGTCATGACCCCGTCCGGAGTAATGTGCAGGACGGCATCGCAGGCCGCAATGTACAGACCACCGCTAACGTCGGCAGCGATGCTGTAAGGCAGAAACAATTGCGCGCTAACGGCAGGCCCACCATCGCTGCAACCTCCTATCCCCGTTCCAGCAATCGTGGATACTACTCCATCAGAGGACAACTTGCGGACACGGTTGCCGTCCCTTTCGGTGAAATACACATTTCCCGCAGCGTCGGCGGCTATACCCATCACATCGTAGACTGTGGCGAGCCGGGCCGGACCATCGTCGCCGCCAGAACGAAACAGGCCATTTCCAGCGATGATCTCTGTCGAATTGATCGAGGTGGCCCGCACCACACGATCGCCCTGTGTGAGCACCAACGCGCCTGAGCGGTCTATAGCCATTCCCGTGGGAGCGGGAGTGTGACCCGGTAGGAGTAATAGTGGCTTGGTCAGAGCCGTGCCCAACGTTCCGTTGGTGACAGTCCGTACGTGAAGACCTTCGTTGAAGTAAAGCACTCCGTCGGGGCCGAAAGTCAACCCTCCCGCATTGTCGATTTTGGCCGATGAGGCGTTGGCGCCGTCCGGAGAATGATTGATGGGACAATCAGAGCCGAGTCCGGCAATCGTGGAGATGATTCCGTTGGCATCGACTTTGCGAATGCGCGCATGGAGGGTCTCAGCGATGTAGAGATTTCCGGCCGAATCGTAAGCGATCGCCCCGGGCGAGAGAGCAGCGGAAGTGGCCGGTCCCCCATCGCCGATCGGCGACGGGGTAAGATTGGCTCCGTCACCCCCGTCGCACACCGATGCGTCGCTGCCGGAGCCGGCTATGGTCGTGGAACTGCCATCGGCGTTAATTCGCCGCACGAAATGCTCATCTGCCACGACGGGGTTACCCGCGGGATCAACGGTAAACCCGATGCCAGGTATAAACTGGGTGCCGCATGTGGCCGCCCCCGACGCTATGGTCGAGATCGTGCCGTCAGGGCTCACTCGACGAATCCCGCAAACGGGGTCGGCCATCAAATTCGCTTCGCCGAAATCCTCAATATAGAAGTTGCCTTCGTTGTCGACGCCGATCGCGACGGGATTAACAAGGGATGCGTCAGTGGCCGGTCCGCCGTCCCCGGAATAGGCCTGCATGCCGTTGCCGGCAACAACACGCAGAGTTCCATCGGCAGACAGCCGAAGCACGATGTTATTGCCCACGTCGGCAATGAGAAGATCGCCATTACTTGCGAGGGCTAGAAAATTGGGGTTTCCTAATGGCGCGTGTAAGGCGACAATCGGCCCGGCCAGACCCGGAAACTCCCACTTGGCCCCAGCGATTAATTCGGTTCCTGGTTGAGCTTCGGCGGAGAAGGATGGGAAGCCAACAATGACGAGAAAGGCAAGAATCGTCCGCACAGTCGTAAAGACCATCGCCGCGGGCATTCTATTCCAGGGATGGCAACTATTTCTTGGAATGCGCAGTGGCGCGTTCTGAAACCTCGGGCCACGCGCGTCTGGAGTGAACCCTCCATTGAGAACAAACTGCGATTGGCGCACTTGGGAAGCAGAGTTTTCCGCAGCGAATTTCGGGAAACGCTCCGCATCTCTCGGGCCAGGTGCGCAGTTGAAAGATTCTGTCCTGTTTACCGCCTCTGCCAGTTAGGTCACTTAATCAGACCAAAACGGCGAATCAGATCCTGAAACCGCAGATCCGAGCCCAGCTGTATCGGAGCCCGGGCAACATGCGGCAAGGCGCGGAACGGTCGAAACGAAGATCATCATAATGCTACCCCTGCCTCAAGGCATCTTTCGGCATCAAGCATGATAGATCGGACGGGCAGGCAGGCAAACGGCCGAGGGCGGATAGCCATTTTCGCTATGATTTTAAGACATTTCAATTGAAATCTGTCTTTAATGTCGAAGAACAGGTCAACGTTCCGGAAGGCCCTTTCAGATGTCCTCTGAGGCCGGTGTGGAGAGAACATCAGCACTAACGAGTTGACAGGCTCTTGAGGTATGCGATGATCGCCGTGCGCTCCTCTTGCTTGGGCACGCGAAATCCCATATCGTTGTCCGGCACTACGGATTCAGTATCAGTCAACCACTTTTCCAGATCCGCTTCATCCCAGGTGACGTTCGCTTTCTGCAGGGCTTCCGAGTACTTAAAGGTCTTCACTTGGCCGGCAGGTCTGCCGAAAACGCCCCTCAGGCGAGGGCCTTCATGATCGGCGTCGAGGGCGTGGCACCCTGAGCAACGCTTTTCGAAAAGGGTCTTTCCGTCTTGCGCGCCCGGCGCCTCGGCTTCGGATGGCTGAACAGCCCAAAGCGCCACAAGCGAGAGGGCGACCAAAACTGCCACCGAAGTGGCGGGTCTTCTGATTATTTTGCCGACTATCATCTTGGTGTCCCTAAGCGGCGGTGATCAGCAGTTCGTCGAGGTCGCCGGCGCTACCGTACTTGCCGTGGTCGGCGATTTGCTGGCACACGATACCGAGTGTCGTGTAAGGCACTGCCGCCAGCCGTCTGGGGCTGATATCCTTTCGTCGTTTTCATCGATCGCATCGGGGTACTTTTCGATCGCGATGCCGTCGCGATTGCGAATGATGCGGACCAGTTCCGCCTGCTTGGCCTCCAGCGCGTTCTGGTACTCATTCAGCTCACTTGTTGTCATTCCTGGCGCTCTGTTATTGGCACTTCCGCCTGTACTTCGCGGTATTAAAGCCGGGTTCACCATCTCGCCGGCCAGCGATGAGTTCACCACGGCGAGGCTGTGGTTGCGGCGAACAAATTGAACATCCGATATCCCGAAAACGCCGCGGAGTTTGTCATCAGGAACTTTCATGGGGCCAGGCGCCGGTGCTGCTCCCGGTGCTGGTTGCGGAAAGGCCGTGGACATCGCGGTGTGGAACGTCACGTTTCCTTCCACCTTCTGCATCACCTGATGGATGTGCCCGTTGAGCACGGTGACGGATCCGAATCGCTTGAGATAAGAAAGCGCCTGGGCGCTGTCCTGGGTACCCCAGCCCCAGTCCGGATACACAGTCCACAGCGGAATGTGCGCGAACAGCACCACAGGCGTGCTCGCCGAGCGTCCCTTCAAGTCATCCTCCAACCATGCGATCTGTTCGGCTCCCAGCTTTCCCATGCCCTCCAGCATCATGACGTTGACCAAGCCCACGAAATGCACACCCTTATGATCGAAGCTGTACCAGCCCTTGCCATTGGTGTCTTTTGCCGTACCGCTCTAGATAGGCCTTCCCATCGTCCCCCGAAGTGTCGTGTTCGCCAGGGACATAGAAAATATCCTTGGTGCGAACGGATTTCAGCACCTGATCCATGCCGTCGAACTCTCCGGGTTTCGACTGATGCGTGAGATCGCCGGTGTGAATGAGAAACTCAGGCTGCGCGGGAAGCGCGTTGATTTTGTCGATGGCGGCTTGCATAGTGCCGGTAACATCCGGATTGGCGGGCTTTTTGAATCCGATGTGGCTGTCGCTGATCTGGACAAACGTGAAGTCGTCTTTCGATGGTTTGGTGTTAGCTCCGAGCAATTTTGAAGTGGGCACGCCTCCGGCGATCGACCAGACTACACCCGTCCCGGTCCATGCCATGCAGTGAAGAAAGCCTCTGCGGTCGATGCCATCCTCGAGAAGGTTGCGTTCAATCAGTTTTTTCAAGTTTTTTCTCTTTCCTGTGGTTGCTTTTCAAAGTGGGTACTTTCGCGATCGCGAAGATATTCGCGCCGATTGCTATTTCGCCGGTGCACTGTTCGCGACAGCCCTAAGCCGATGGCGTTCGGCGCGTGTCCACTCGATCACTCGAATGCGGTCCTCGGACGATAAGTTCGCTTCGGGGTGCAAGACAGTATATCTGTGAGGCGGCATTTCGTGGTTTTCGATGACGGTGGCTATTGCTGTGAGAAGCACCCGCTGGTCCAATGGTTCGAGATCGCTCCAATGCGAAAAATCCATGTGCTCACGGGCACGTTTCACGTCGTGTTCCAGCAACCAGGAAGCAGGTGCGACATGGCTGTACCACGGCCATCGGGTTTCATCCGAGTGGCAGTTGACGCAAGCATGGACAAACGCGCCCGCGACGGAGGGAGGAACATTTGCGCCCTTCAACAGTGCCGCGCCGGCGCGATCCGATGCCCCATGCGGAAGGGCATGTACAAACAAGGATGAAAAAATCCACGCGAAGAGCGAAAGGGGAAGAGCAAGTCCCGCTATGGCTTGACGCTTCGATGAGAACATCGCCGCGGGGCTGGAGGTTGTGGCTGTTTCGTTCATGCCCTGCTAGACCGGGAAGGCGGCCTATGTATTCCCGAGTTAGTGCCCGCGCAAAGCCCGCGCCAGGTCCAACAGCTCCGTGTTGTTCAGATCGGAAACAACCCAATAGGTCATCTCCGCGCCGTTCCAGTGAAGGATCTGATAGCCTTGCGCTACTTCTTGCCGGATGAGCTCGTCGGCAGAGGCGCGATTGGGCCACAGGAAAACACTAATGTTGTGCATGCGGCGTTGATAGACGATCACGGCAATAGACCGCCCGTCCACGTAGTCGAGCGGCCCACCGACTAGCGTCCAGCCCAACTCCGATAGGTCCGCCACAGGTGGCGAAAAGTCCAGCCGTCCTTGAAACCACGGTTTCACCGTGTGGCGGTCCGACGAAGGCACGTCGATCAGATGATTCGGCTGCAGCGAGCGGATATGACCGGCCAGTATGGCGCTGGCGATGAGCTGCTGATGTGACGATCGCGAGCTATTCGTCACAAGGAATGCACCGACAAGGGTCAGCAGCAAAACAACGGCTGCCGCGGGCATCCAGCGCAAGGATTCAAAATGCAAAAACTCAAACCGCGAAGAACGCCGCGACCTTGCTTCTGCTTTGGCGGCCCGGCGTACTACTACTTCGATACGCTCCACGAAATCCGCCGAAGGATGCACCCGCAGATCTGGATCGCGCAAGGCAAAACGCAGGGCGAGTTGTTGCTCCTCTGTTTGCCGGCAATCCGGACATTCAGCCAGATGCTTCAGGACACGCAGGCTCTCTGCGACGTCAAGTTCGTCGTCGAGATAAGCGGCAAGGTAGGTTCTGGAACCGTCGCAGTTCATCTCAGGCCAGCTCCTTCCGTCGGCTTAAGAGGCCTCGGATCGGAAAGGATTCGCCTCAACCAATCGCGGCCCCGCGACAGTCGTGACATCACCGTGCCCATGGGAACCCCGACTGTGGAGGATATCTCCCGGTAAGACAACCCTTCCATCTCGCGTAGGATAATGGCTTCCCGAAACTCCCACGGCAGTTGTTCCAGAGCTCGCCTTACTGCGTCGCGATGGCAAGAAATCAACAGAATCTCTTCGGGGTCAGGCGACCGCTCTCTGGCGGCATCGAGAGTCTCCTCAAAGTCGAGCGCACTGCTCGCGTTCCGATTTCGCTTCAGCCAGGTCATGGACGTGTTGCGTACAATCGTGAGCAGCCAAGCCTTAGCATTTTCTGGCTGAACATCGTCGCCCCGGTAGTTCTCAAACGCCGAGAATGCCCGCAGAAAAGCGTCCTGCACGACATCCTCGGCGTCCGCATGGCTCCGCGTTAGCCATTTTGCGAGGTTATAAGCCGATTTGAGATGCGGCGAAATCTGCTCCTCGAAACGGCGTAGTTTCTGCTGTGGCGTCAAGGTTCGCTACCTGCTACGAAGCCTTCCTTTGCGGTCACAATATTCCCGCCGTGGATACAAATCGCGCCGGATGGTCCCATTCACAGAGGCCGACCCGGCAAACGCAATGTCTCTAAAGCGATTGGAGGAAGGTAATCAACTGCTGCTGCTGCGTGCCAGTCAAGAACTTGAAGGATTCGACAACTCCTTGAGCCTCTCCCCCATGGCGCTGGATAGCATCGTTCAGGGTCATAGAGGCGTTATCGTGCATAAAGCGAGATTTTATGTGCAGCCCCCACAGCGGTGCGGTGCGCAGCTTGTTGGCCGTGTCCGCGGGGCCGGCTTGCAGGATGCCATCTCCGGTACCAACGTCGTGCAACAGGAAATCGCCATAGGGATGGAACGTTTTGTTGCCCAGAGCCGCCGGAACACTATAGGCCCCACCGTTGATTACCGTTCCGGGCGGATCAGTGGTTAGAGTTGCGACATGACAGGTGACGCAGCCGATCAAACTAAACAGGCTCTGTCCCGCTGTGGCATCGAGGCTCGCCGCCAGCGCGGTATCGCGGGGAGGAACCTGGGTACCGCGGATAAATTGAGCGAAATGGTCGATATCCGCCATCCCGAGAGCATCTGGCTGGTCTTCCACGTCGGCGGTGACTTTGCAAACGGTCGTGACATCTTTGGGCTTTAGGCGATTTGTAACACCCATCTCGTTCAGATAGGCGTCACCGGAAAACGAGAGAATGGTCGGATCCTGGTCCTTCCAACCAAACTTGCCCACTCCTGTCTTACCGGGCGCTTCCAAAATAGGGACCTGAATCGCTTCGCCGTGAATCACTCCATTGCTTTGAGATGCCTGATTAGCGGCGA
>Ga0206875_1114_pt1 | contig 21002 bp, 15 predicted proteins | sample Alteio_BWOrgCont_9_FD_152616 | JGI IMG/M metagenome (GOLD analysis project Ga0206875, IMG submission 152616) | Enriched cells from forest soil in Barre Woods Harvard Forest LTER site, Petersham, Massachusetts, United States -... | ecosystem: Environmental > Terrestrial > Soil > Temperate forest > O... | reverse complement strand
GGATGAGCTCGAAGTAAAACTGGGCCCGCAGGGTCAGGGCTTCCCCGTACATCCGTTGCAATTGCGCGATTTGCGTCGCGTTGCCGGAGGTGTACAAGGCCATGCGCGGGATATAATAGATGCATTGGTTGGCCCTTTCTATACCACTGTATAACTGCTCGAAAGGAGATTCCAACTGGGCGTTCGCGGCGGTCAGGTGGTAGTGTGCCATACCCTTCCGGTCCTGGTCGTCGCCCGTGGGCCCCATCGTTTCATCATTGTCCGTCCAGTAATACATGCCCACTACCTTTCCATAGCCCTGGTCTCCCGTCAGTTCCTGGTAAACCCCTAACAGGGCTTGCTCTGCCGTGGTTACGCTGCTGAAGACGACATTGGGCTCCTGGCCGGAAATGGGTTGCAAATCCAGGTACTTTTTACAGGAAAGGCCGGATGCAACAAGCAGCACATATATGTAATAATGCGTTTTCATCGCTGTAAGAATTTTATAGTGTCAAATTCACCCCGAACAGGTAGTTCCGGCTGCGGGGATATGCGGAATAATCTACACCGGGTGTAGCGGGGGTGGCCCTGCGCGTGTTGACTTCGGGATCATACCCGGAGTAGCGCGTCAGTACGTACAGGTTGTTCCCGGTGATATACACGCGAAGCCTGGTAATCTTGGCCCTGCGAAGCGCCTCCGATGGAATGGTATAACCGATCGTCAGGTTATTGAGGCGGAGGAAGGAGCCGTCCTCGATCGCCCAGGACACCGGGAGAAAGGCGTTGGCGCTGCCCGTTACCTGGGGTTCCCAAATAGTGGCGTGGGCGTTGAGGGCAGCCAGCGCGGTCGGATCCGTAATGAGGTTGCCATTGTTGTCGACGTTCCGCCAGCGTCCGTTGAAGGCGGCCGGAAGGTTGGCCCCGGGTGTGTATCCACTCGAAAATTCAATTTTGTTGGCGTTCATGATCTTATTCCCGACCGAATAGTTCAGGAAGATGCTGGCATCGAAGGCCCCTAAGGTGAAGGTCTGGTTGATGCCCCCGAAGAACTTGGGTTGCGCGCTTCCGATGATGGTCCGATCGGCAGTGCTGAGCGCGGAGTCCCCGCCTAGACCAATGAGCTTCATGACACCCGGTTGGGGACTTACTCCGGTCAGAGCCACATCATTGGGTACGCCTTTATTCAGGGCGTACGTTTGAGTGGTCGAATTGTAGGTAAAGTCGCTGAGCTTGTAATACCCATCCGAAATGTACCCATACATGGCGCCGACCGGCTGACCTTTCTGGATGATGTAGTCAGAAGTAGCGGTCCCGAGCGCCCCCGAGGAAATGGGGATGGCGGGCAATCCGCCTATGCTGGTGATCACATTTTTATTAAATGATATGTTCCAACTGGCGGTCCAGGTGAACTTTCTTCGTTGGACGATGGCGGCGGTCAACTGCTCTTCCACACCCTTGTTGGAGGTAGACCCGATATTCTGGAACTGGTTGTTGTAACCCGAGCTCGTGGGGAGGCTGGGATTGTCGATGAGGAGCTTATCGGTCGTGTTGAAGTAGACATCGGTCGAAGAAGTCAGGCGCCCCTGGAGGAAGGACAGGTCGATCCCGATGTTCTTGGAATGGGTCACCTCCCATTGGAGGAGGTCGTTACCCAGGGTGGCCGGGGCATATCCCGTATTCAGCGTTCCGTTCAACCCGTATCCTACGGGTGTGGTGTTGGGGGCGGTACCCGTCGCCGTGACGAACTGGGTCAGGTACAGGAAGTCCGGGATGCGGTTATTCCCCGAAGTGCCATAGCTGGCCCTGATTTTGGCGTCATTGATGAATTTGATATTGTGGAACCAGTCAGCGTTCGAAATACGCCAGGCCGCACTGGCGGAGGGGAAATAGCCCCATTTCCGGTCGTTGCTGAATTTAGAACTTCCGTCCGCGCGTAAAGTCGCCGTAGCGAAGAAGGTCTTCTCGTAATCATAGTTCAGCTTCCCGAAGAAGGAAGCGATGTTGCTGGGCACCTCCGAGGAAGTCGGAAGGGGTTCCACCGCACCGGGCGGAGGAGCCACGAGGTTCATGTTCGCCAGGGCCGTTCCGGCGCTGATCCCGGCAGGGAAGTATTTCGTGGTAAAGCTGTAGGTCTTGGTATCCAGCATATATAGTTCCTGTCCTACCAGGGCCGTTATCGTATTGTGCCGGGCGAAGCGGGAAGTACCCAGGGCGTTGGAATAGGTCAGCACGTTGGAATTGTTGAGCGTGGTGACCGTGGTGGAGGTGATGCTGGCGATGGGCAGGCTGGCCCCGTTCAGTTTGGAGTTGACCGTAATGGTATCGTCGAAGGCATCGGCCCTGAGGTTGTTGATGTCATAACCGAAGGTGCTCCGGAAGGACAGCCATGGAAAGAAGTTATAGTCGAGATGTCCCCCCAAATCCACCACCTGGGTCGTATTGCGCCGGTATTGCGCATGGGACAGGAGGACGGGGTTGATCAGGGAAAGGCTGTTCCCCGAGGACACGTCCTCGTCGTTGATGAAGTAGGCCCCGTTGTACGTGGCGGGGTTGTTACCGAAGATGTAGGGAGTATACTTTACGCTTTGGCGCAGGTTACTGAAGGATTGGACATTGGCCGAGGTGGTGGTTTCATCGTCCGTGGTACCCGAGCCATCCACCACCTGGTTGTTGTAGCGGACGGACAAGCCTATTTTAAGGCGGTCGGTTATGGTTTGATCCAGCCGGAAGTTCACCAGCTTACGGCTAAGGCTGGAGGTAATCATGATTCCCTGCTGCTCGTTGTCCGTCAGGCTCAGGTTGTATTGGGTGGTCGCCGTTCCCCCACCCACGCTGACGTTATGTGTTTGGAACAGGGCGTTGTTGCCGAAGACCAGGTGTTGCCAGTCGACGCCTCCGGTGTTTTGGTAATTCTGGACCTGGGCCCAGGTAGTGGCATACTGGTCGATGACCGCCGAATCGGGGGGAGACAGGTAATGGTCCCTTTCCCATTGCCATTCGACGTAATTATAAACGTCCATCACCGGGAGGGCCTTGGGTAACCTGGAAAAGCCCACGAAACCATTGTAGCTGACTGAAATTTTGCCGTTGGTATTCCGCCCCCCTTTGGTGGTGATAATGACCACCCCATTGGCGCCCCTGGCCCCGTAAATGGCCGTGCTGGCGGCGTCCTTCAGGACGTCGATGGTGGCTATGTCCTGGGGGGCGATAAAGCTGAGGCCGTTCTCCACCTGGACCCCATCGATGATATACAGGGGAGAATTATCCTGGGTAATGGATCCCCCACCCCTGACCTTGATGGTAAAATCGGCCCCAGGCTGGCCCTGGTCGCTTGTTACGTCCACCCCCGCCAGGCGGCCGGCGATGGCATCCGCTGCCGAATTCACCGGGATATCCCGGAGCTGGCGGGCGGTCACCGTGGAGATGGACCCCGTAATATCCCGCCGTTGTACCCGCTGGTAGCCGATGATGATCTCATCTTCGGAGGAGGACCTGCTCAGGCTGATGGAGGAGGGGAAAGCCCCTTCCAACTCCACTTCCCGGCTGGCGTAGCCTACGTAGCTTATGGAAATGCGGTGGCGGTGCCCGTCATTGGGGACGGAAAGGGTAAAGGTCCCCGTATTGTCGGTTTGGATTCCCTGCCTGGTCCCGATCAGAAGCACCGAAGCCCCTTCCAGAGGATTCCCCGAGTCGTCCGTGATCTTTCCCTTGAGGGTCCTGGTTGCATTTTGCGCATGGATGGTGGAAATGCATAGCGGTATTGCCATGAGCAGCAAGAGCAATCTTTTCATATAGCGTTTCGTTATGGGTTTCTGGCAGCCCGAAAACCGCCGTTCGTGGTTCAATTCTAATCAGTTATTTCTGATAGAACCCTACGCTGAATGGACTTTATTTACGCAATCGTTCCCGAGAACGTTACTGGAAAATCGGGCCCCAGGAGTCCTTTTTATTTCAAAAACGGAGGATAGCCCTCCCAGTTATCAAAAAATCGAGCCCAGTTGTGAAATATAATGCGAAAAGTCCCGAAAATTCAATACATTGGGGGGTGGTTTTGCCTCTTGATCACAACTATGAAGCATTTTTTGCGCATAATCCTTATCCTGTCCCTAGCACCGGTCTGCGCCCGGTCCCAGGAAATCAAGGATATCCGGCAGAATCTTCCCCGCATCAATGACAGCCTCCGCTACATAGACGCCCTGAACCGGCTTTCCATTCTTTATTACCAGGTCAACATCGATTCATGCAAGGACTATGCCCAGCAGGCTTGGGCCATAGCCGAAAGGAAACAATACACCCGGGGAAAGGCCGATGCCCTGAATAACCTGGGTATCGTCTACGATTTGGGGAACGACCCTTCGCTGGCGTTCCGTTACTATAACAACGCCCTTGACCTGTACCGTCAAATCAAGGACTCCTCCAATATCGTACAGGTTGAAAACAACATCGCGCTGGTATTTCAGGAAAAAGGGCAGAGCGATAAAGCCCAAAATTACTTCTGGCAGGCGATCGATTTAGGGAGTAATTTGAAAAAGGACTCCATCATGTCCCTCGTCCTGCTGAATTACCTGTCCCTTTACCTTGACTCCATCCCCAAAGATTCTATCAAACCTCTCCTCGAAAAAGCCAGGGGCATCGCCATCCGCTATCACGATAGCGGCACCCAGATCATGGTGACACAAACGGAGGGGATGATCGACCTGACGGATAACAAGCCTTCCATTGGCCTTGCGTTGCTGAAGGAAGCGAGCTCCAGGGCCCTGGCCGAAGGCGCCAACTACGAGGTCATGGATATCCTGCACTCCCTGGGGGACTACTTCCTCAAGGACCAGCCGGATACCGCCCTGGCCTATTATAACGAGGAGCTTCAGTTGGCCGAAAACCAAAAGTTCAATACGTATACCAAGTCCCTTTGCCGCCAGTTGTATGATTATTACCATGCAAAGGGAGATATCACCCACGCGCTGCCCTATGCCCAGAAACTGTTAACCATCTATAAGGAAGAGGAGGACGATAATAACATCTCGGGCGTTAACTACATCGATTTCGCCGTGGCCACCAAGGAGCTTGAAAACGCCAAAGACAGGGCCGAAAACCGGAAGCTGATCATCCTCATCCTGAGTATCTTCTCCATGTCCGTCGCCGCGATCGGCCTCGTCCTCTTCCAACTCTACCGCCTCAAGCAAAAGCACGCGGTAACCCTGGAAGCCCTCAACAACGCCGTCAGTGAGCGGAATACCCAACTGCAGTTGAAACACGAATTCAACAATCGCCTGGTTTCCCTCCTGGCTCACGATTTCCGCCAACCCATCAATACCGCCAAGAGCCTGGCCATGCTGTTGAAGAGCCCCGAATCGCTCTCCCAGGAGGAAACCATGCAGCTCGTCCAATCCATAGAAAATTCATCGGATGCGGCCATCGATATCTTCGAGAACATCCTTCAATGGATCAAGAAGCAGTTGTCCGGGTTCAGCTACGAACCCGTGCCGCAATCCCTGAAAGGCCTGGTGGAAGAAGCCATGCGCCCCTTCCTGCCCACCGGGGAAACGAGGCACATCGCCCTGGTGAATGCCGTTTCCGAAACTATTTGCATCCATGCGGACAAGGAACTGCTGCAGTTCATCAACCGGAACCTCATCCACAACGCCATAAAATTCACACCGGACGGCAGCACCATCACCGTATCCGCCCAAATGACCGCCAAAGAAGTGATCGTCTGCATCCAGGACGAGGGTAAAGGCATCAACCCCGGAAAACTGCCTCAATTATTTTCTGCAAAAAAGGAGCTGAGCTACGACAGCGAGAAGGAGAAGGGTGCAGGGGTGGCGTTGATGATCTGTAAAGACTTCGTGGACCGTATGTTCGGACGCATCTGGGCGGAAAATGGAAAAAAAGGGGGCGCCCTGTTCTTCTACGCACTTCCCATCATTGGTAAATAACGTGTCCGTCACTCAACTCGATAATCCGATCGCTTTGCTTCGCGAAATCATCATCATGTGTAACTGTTATAATGGTTTGTCCCTTCTCCCGTGAAAGCCGACGTAAAATCTCGAATACGATCCCCGAATTGGTGGAATCGAGGTTCCCCGTCGGTTCATCTCCCATGATGATGGAGGGACTGTTGATCAGGGCCCGGGCGATGGCCACCCTTTGTTGCTGCCCCCCGGAGAGCTTGGAGGTCAGCTTACCTGCCTGGTCCCTCAGGTCCAGCATGGACAAGAGGTCGTAGGCATCGGATTCCACCTCGGCCTTTTTCTTTTTTCCCAGTTTCAGTGCCGGCAACATGACGTTGTGCAAGGATGTGAATTCGGGCAGCAAATAATGGAACTGGAACACGAAGCCGATGTGTGAATTCCGAAAGGCCGCCAGTTCGTTCTGGGTTTTGCCCGTCAATAATTCGCCGTTCACCGATACGCTGCCCTGGTAATCTGTATCCATCGTGGAAAGGACATACAGCAGGGTAGATTTACCGGAACCCGATTTTCCGACCAGGGAAAGGAATTCGCCTTTCCGGACTTCAAAGGTGATATCTTTCAGCACCTGGAAGCGTTCAGGTTCATAAAAATACTTGACGATATGTTGCGCGCTCAGCGCGATCTCCTTGTCCATATCTAACCTCTTATGATTTCCACGGGGTCGATTTTGGAGGCCTTCCGCGAGGGGAGGAACCCGGCGATAAACGTCGTCACCAGCCCGAAGGTAAACGCCAATAAATAATCCTGCCAGCGATAGGCCATGGGCAGGAACTTCAGGGTTGCGATCCGGAAGGGGATGTGCGCCACCCCGTTTGAAACGGCGTATCCCAGGGCTATCCCGATCACGCCACCCACCAGGCCGATCACCATGGCCAGGGTCAGAAATATAGCCCTGATATCCCTGCCTGCAAAACCCATGGCTTTCAGGATGGCGATTTCCCGGATCTTCTCGTTGATGGTCATATTCATGATGTTGTAAATCCCGAAGCCCGCCACCAGCAGGATCGTCATGGAAACGGCCACCGCAATGATGTCCCTTAGCCTGGAGCCCGCCTCCAATTGCTGGTTGGAGGTCTGCCAGGATTCCGTTTTGTAAGGGATCACCGGCGCGATCCTCCGGGCTACTTCCTCGGCCTGTCTAAAATCAGTGATGTTCACCTGTATGTCCGTCACATAATCCGCATTCTTGGCCAGCAACTGGCGGGACGCTCCGATGGAGACGAAGGCCTTGGTTTTGTCCACGTTCAATATCCCTGTCTGAAAGATCCCGATCACCTTATAATTCCTGCTGACACCGTCGGGGGTCAGCACACTGACGTTGTCGTCCACATTCAAGCTGAGGGTTTTGGCCAGCTCAATACCTAAAAACAGGCCGTCGCTCCTGTATTTTAATTCATTCCAGTTGCCTTGCAACATATAGGAAGCGCTCTTGAACACCCGGTTTTCATTTTCCACGTCCACCCCGGAAAGTGTCCCGTTCACTTTATTGGCCCCGTTCCTGAAAAATACGTTCACGTTGACCTGGGGAGTGATGGCCACTACTACGGGCTGTTCCCTTAAAAAGGACAGGATTTCTCCCGAGTGCTTGATGCCCTCGGTGTATTGTATCACCTTGGCATCGCGGATATGGGCTAATGTGCCTTTGGGGTACACTTTTTTAATGAGGTTCGTATTGTCGGCGGGCCCGTCATTGTACACGCGAATATGGGCCAGGGTGCTGAAGGCCAGGTCCGTTTGCACGTTATTGACCCCCGTCATGAAGCTGTTCATGAAGATGTACATGGAAATGCCAAAGGTCACCCCCAGTACCGCGACGGCTGTCTGTTTCAGCTTGGACGTCAGGTACACCGTGGCGATCTGGAAATTAGTGCCCCGCATAGAGGATGACGTCTTTTTCGGTGAGCCCGTCCAGTATTTCGGTATAATCCAGGTTACGGATGCCTGTCCTGACATGGACTTCCTTGTGCCCATCCTTGAGGAGCACTTTATCTCCCGGTTCCAGGTACATCGTGGGGATCACCAGGACTCCTTTCTTTTCCCCGATGATGATATTGGCCTGGAGCTGGGTGCCGTCCCTGAGGTTCCCGGGAGGCCCGTCATTGAATTTCGCCTCCGCGATGAAGGACTGGTCTGTATTGTCGAAGGATGGGTATATTTTGCTTAGGGTTGCTCTGAATACGCTGTCTTTATTGGTATTGAGTGTGAGGAGCACCTGCTGGCCCAGGACCACCCGGCCTATATCGTCTTCGGCGATGTACAACTTGGCAATGACCCTCCCCGAGCCAATAGTGCCGATGACATCCCCTTTACGGATCAACTCCCCTTCCCGTTTCGGGACCGTCAGGACCACGCCCGGACGGGTAGCCCCAAGTTGATAGAAATCGTCCGTGTGCTGTTGAATGCGCAACTGAGCCCGGGCATTATCGGTGTTCTGGGCCAGGTTCCGTTCCAGGTCGGCCTTGTTTTGTTCCAGGACCCGCAGGTTCGTCGCCGAATTCTGCATGGTGAGCAGGGCGTTGTCGTAGTCCACTTTGGCCACCGCGTGGCTGGGCAGGAGCCTTTTGTAGCGCTCGTAATTGGCCGAATCAACCTTGAACTTTTCGGCGGCCTGCGCGATTTGCAGGGTCAACTGCTGTATCTGAGGCGAACCCTGCTGCGCATTGCTCTCGGCAAAACGGTAATTATCATGCGCATTGAGCACTTCCGTCTTTTGCACCTGCCCCTCCAGGCGGAACAAGGGTTGATTCGTTTTTATTGTATCGCCTTCGGATACGTACGCCTTGAGGAGATACCCATCCACGTTGGCAATGACATTGTACCGGTCTTTGGTTTCCGCATCCCCGCTGGCGAATACCGCATCCACGATATCCCTTCTGACGGGCGTGGTTTCCTGCTGCTTTTTACAGGCAACCGCCGTTAACAACGCTATGGTGATCGCTGTGCCTTTTTTCATAACGCATCATTTCTGGCCAGGATGGATGCCTGGGTGGACAAGAGGTTGGAAATATTGTTCAAATAGGTATTTTCCGCATTCAGGTAGTCCTGGAATATCTTGAGGTAAGCATCCATGGCCATCAGCCCTTCGGAGAATTTTTGCCTGGACAACTCCAGGTTCTCCCCGTAGAGCAGAAAGCCTTTCCGGGAAGCCCTGGTCATGGCCAGGTAATTGCCATACTGCCGCTGCAGGAGGTCGTCGTTGAGCGCACTTTGAATGCGGGCATTGTCGTATTGGAGGGCGCTGATCTTTTCGGAAAGGCCCGCGCTCTTCCAGCGCGACGTATTGGCAAACCCCGTGAACAGGGGAACGTTGAGACTTAATCCAATGTAGGAGTAGTTGTTCCAGGCCCCCGCCAGACCCCAATCGTCCTGGAATTGTTGAAAGCCGTAGTATCCATTAAAAGAAAGGGTGGGAAAAAAAGCAGCCACCCGCTGGCGCCGTTCCAGATCCGCCGTCTGCAATTGCCGGCGATACACCTCCAGGTTTTTGTCGGGCCCCAGGGTAATATTCCACACTTGCGGCTCTTCTCTGAGGAGCAAAGTGTCCGAGATGAACAAACTGTCCCCGGGTCCCCAGCCCAACAATCCCCTCAGATTATCCACCGCCTGGTCGAACAACTGCCGGCTTTGCCCCAGGTTGACGCGCACTTCCTCCGCATTGATCCTGGCCTGATTCAGGACCGAAGCATCGCTGAGTCCCTGGTCCAGGCGGCTTTGGGCCAGGGCCACCAGGCTGTCGGCCAGGATTTCGTCTTCCCGGGCAACCCCAAGGGACGCTTTGGATACAAGGAACGCATAATAATAATGGGCCGTCTGCTCCTTGAGGGTTTGCTCGAAATAAGCTGCCTGTGCCCGGTTGAGGAGAACATTACCCGCTGCGATTTTTACATCGAAAACGGAGGTCCAGTTGAAGATGGGCTGGTTTGCCGAAAAACCTGCACTGTACGTATAATGCTTCCCGAACTGAACGTAATAAGTCGTACCCGGGCGACCCACTAACTCACCCGGCACAGGGGTCACGGGGAGAAATAAGTTGTCCTGACCGGTCGCACCGGCTGCCAGGTTGGGTAATAACTCGCTCGTGGCGGTCCGGCGGTCAATCCCGGCCTTCCTGGTATTCAGGGCATATATCTGCTGGGACGGATTGTCCATCCTGACCCGGTCCCATAAACTTTTGAAGGAAGAAAAAACGGGCGCCTGCCCGCCGCCTTGCGCACGAAGGGCAACCTGCGTGTTGCCTTGCGCACGACCAGCCATTTGCGCGCTGTCCTGGGCACGGGAAGGTAGGGTCATCATGAGTAAGGCCAGCAAAAGGAGTTTTTCCATTTCACCAAAGATGTGCAAAAATACGGTCGGGTACGCTGCATCTATGTACAACTATTGGGACAATTAACTTCTTTTTCTTCGTTTGGGCTTTACCGGGACTTCATCCGATGGGTATATGGTCGCTTTTTCCAGGTAGGTTAGGACTGCCCCCGGAAGGAACCGGACGCATTTCCCCGTAATTCTAACGAAGGGTATCCGCCTTTCTGACACCCATTTATCGACGGTCTTGACGCTTACCCCCAGGACCCCCGCCAGTGCCCGCTTATCCAATAACCTCTCCATAATTTACCTCCCGATTTTGACGTGTCGATATGGTAAAGGTATGGTATTTGCTAAATATTTTAGTAAAAAACAATGGTTTTTTCTTACTTTCGCGAGCATGGACCATAAAAAGGAAATCCTGGAAGGAATCCTCGATTCCGGGAAGAGCAGACGGGAAATCGAGAGGGATATGGGCTATTCCATGTATTACCTCGATCACATGATCGCCAAGGGCGCAAATGAACGCTTCCTCTCCAAATTCCGGAAATACATCGCCGGGCTCAAGCAGGTGCGCGTGGAAGAACCTCGTGCACCCTATGGGATATGTAAAGAATGCGATTACTTCACCGTTGCCCAGGGAAGGAACATGGAGCCATTGATTCCCCAGGGATCCACGGTGGCCGGGAAGGCCCTGTTGGGCATCGACGGCGTTGTCTATGGTGAGGTATACATTGTCGAGGTGGCGAACGGGATGGAATCCATACGGTTTATTCAGCCCGATCCCACCGATGCGTCGGCTGTGCTCCTTGTGGCCGCCGATCCCAAGACGTTTGCTACGTCCTTACGTCGCTCCGATATCGTGAAGGTTTACCATGCCAGGTATGTGGTGAATCCGTTATGAAGGTCTTATTGCAGGCTTTGATACACCAACTGCTCGAATTTGGTGGTGAGGTCCCAATGACTATTGGGTGTCTGCTGGGTCATGATCAAACAAACCAAATGCGCCTTGGGATCCGCCCAGTACTCCGTCCCGAAGAAGCCGCCCCAGGAAAAGGTCCCCTCGTTCCGGGGCCCCCGGGCCGCTGCTTTCGCACTGGTAATTTCAAACCCAAGCCCGAAATTATCGGTCCCGTTGAACAGGAAATCGAGCTGCCCGCTGGTCATCAGCTCCACTGTCCGGGGCGCCAGGATCCGGTGCCCATTGTAGATCCCTTTGTTGAGCATCATTTGCAGGAAAATCGCGTAGTCCATGGCCGTGCTCGTCAATCCGGCTCCCCCCGAAAAATCGCGTTTGTGCGCCAGGGGATAATTTTCGTCTATATCGCGGAGGTTGCCCCAGCGAATCACGTGTCCTACCGAATCCTCGGTATACGCGGCCGTAAGTCTCGATGCCTTGGAAGCCGGGACGTTGAAATAAGTGTCCTCCATTCCCATGGGCTGAAAGAGGCGTTCCCTCAGAAAGGTTTCCAAATCCTCTCCGCTGATCACCTCGATGAGGCGGCCCAGCAGGTCTACGCTCAGGCTATAGGTCCATTTTTCCCCTGGCTGTTGGACGAGGGGCAGCGTGGCCAGCCGGTTCATGCGTTCACCGAGGGTCATTTTGGAATCGCCCAGTCCGGATAGGACCCCCGCCTTGGCATAGATCGCTTGCATGTGTGCGCTGCCGATACCGGGATAGTCCAGGCCACCCGTGTGGGTTAGGAGGTCCCTAAAGGTGATTTCCCGTTTGGCCGGGACCGTGGTGTACGTCGTGTCCGCTTCGTTGTATTTGTCCAGCACCTTCAGGTGCGCCCAGGCGGGAATAAAATGGGATACGGGCTCGTCCAGGTAGAATTTCCCTTCTTCCCAAAGGGTCATAATGCCCACGCTGACGATGGCCTTGGTCTGCGATGCGATCCGGAACAGGTCCCCCCGTTCCATGCGGATGCCCTTTTCCGCGTCCGCGTATCCGTATGCCTTGTATTGGACCAGTTTGTTATCACGGACGACAATGGTCACCACCCCTTTGACCCATCCGTGGCGGAAGTAGTCATCGACCAGGGTATCGATGCGGGCGAGGCGGGTATAATTGACGTCGCCCAGGGGGGCAGTATGCTGTTGGATGACCTGGGCTTTTCCGCTAACGGCGGCGGCAATGAGAAGAACGGACAGAACCTTTTTCATGCGGCAATAATGGTTCCCGGAAGGTACCTATCTTTAAGCAAATACATGGATATGCGTAAGGTTTTCCTCTTTTGCGTTTGCTTTGGCGTTGCCGGGGCCCGCGCCCAAACGGCCGCCGGGACGCCGGGGCAGACGTCTGCGGACTCGGTCAAAGCCGTAATCAACGCCCTGTTCGACGCCATGCGCCGGAGCGACTCCGCGGGTATCAGTGGCTGCTTTTCCACCGGAGCATTACTTCAAACGGCTATCGAAAGGGGCGAAGGGGTGCACATCCAGACGGATTCCATCAGTGTCTTTGCGCACATCATCTCCTCCCTGCCCGTGGGTGCGGCTGACGAAAGGCCACGCCTGGACGTCGTAAAGGCGGATGGTCCCCTCGCCACGGTCTGGGCGCCCTATCGCTTTATATACAAAGGAACCCTGCATCACTGCGGGGTCGATTCCTTTCAACTGGTGCGTATAAACGGTATATGGAAGATCCAATACATTTTGGATACGGAGCACAAGTATGGGTGTCCGGATTAGCCGCCTGTAGCTTTACGGAAAAAGATGTCCCCGCTGATGGTCTCGAGCTGTATGCGTCCGCCGCCTCCCCCATTCATGGGCATGCTAATATCCCCACCTACCGCGCGTAATCCCTTGCTACCCGCCGGCTTCAGGTCTATATCGGAATACATGTTCCCGGTAATGGTCTTCAGGGACAACTCGGCTTTGCGTTCCGGTGCGAAAGCCAGGTCCACGAAACCACTGATCGATTTGGCCTTGACCGACCCCGTTTTGCCCGTGATGGTGATGTCCCCGTTGATGGTTTCCACGGTGAGGTTGGCATTTTCGGGAATGTAAATCGTAAAGTTGGCTTCGACCTCGTTGCAGCAGCAATTGCATTTTTTGTTGCCTGAGGTAATGTGGTCGATATTTTCCAACTTGGTCTTCATGTTGAATACGTCCGAGGACCCATCGAATGTAACGACGTATTTATCGTTATCCTTGTTGTCGTTGACATTCACGGAGCCTTTCACGGATACCTCGCTTTTGTTCCAGGTCAGGATGCGGATGGAGTCGACGATCTGAATGTTCAAATTGATCGAGGTCCCGGCGGCGACGGTGATGTCCTTATCGATGATCTTGGGACCCTGGGCGGCCGCTTGCAGGCTGACAAGCCCCAGGGCGGTAATGGTGAATAGCTTTTTCATATAGTTGGGTTTAACTTTTCCGCAGGTAGATATGCCCGCTGATGCTGGTGACCTTCAATTCCACACCCCCCCCGTTTAGCTTGGAATGGATCTTATTACCCCCTACCCTCCTGATGTTATCTTTGTCTTCGTCGGAAGAAAGGTCGAAATCCGTGTACATATTCCCGGATATCGTGCTCATTTCCAGTTCAGCCGGGGTTTTAGCAGGCAAGGTGACATCCACGTCTCCGCTGATTGAGGCAATCGAAATCGGTTTTTCCTTGCTGACTTCGGTGAATACGACCTTGATGTTCCCGCTGATGGTATTTAGGACAAGGGGGCCCGTGACGTTCTTTAGTTCGATATCCTGGCAATTCTTGATATCCACTTCACCGCTGAGGTTCGAAACAGTTATGGTGGAAGACCGCTCGCAACCCCTGGAGAATTTCAGGCTCAGGCTCTTGGGCATTTTGATGTGATAGGTTACGTCCTTCGTAAAGGGGACGATGCATTGAACGGTGATGCGACCTCCGTCCTTGTTGACGGACAACCCGATGCCCGTGTTGTCGGTTCCACTGGAATAGACCGGCTTGAGGCCCTTGGCCTGGTCGGGGGTCTTTTCGAAATGGTCGGCGGTAATGACGATTTCCGTTCCGTCGTAACCTTCTATCGGGAGATCCCCCACAAAATCTTCCAGGATGAGCTGACCGTCCTTGGCATTCTCAACGGGGATCTTGTATTCCTGTGCGTACGTGGCATGACCTGCCAGGAGCATGACGCCGAGCGCCAGCCCAAAATGGATAAGCTTCATATGTGATGGTTAAAGTTTGTTGAGTTCTTTACGGGCTATGTCCTTGACTTCTTTGAGGGTGTTCTGATTGTCCAGGATATTCCGTATCGGCTGGATCGCCTTGGTTTCTTTCCTTTCTCCAAGTATATTGATCAGGACGATTTGAATGATGGGTTCGGTTTGCCGGCTCAGGGAGGCCACCAGCGAATCGGTCACCGTGTGGTTGTCGGCGAAGCGCGCCAGGGAATAGAGGGCTGCCAGCCGGACGTTCACGTTCTTGTCGTTGTTCAGGGCCCCCGTCAGGGCGGTGATCATCCTTTGGTTGGGTGCGGAGAATTCTTCCGCGTAGCTCACGCCCTTGATCCTTTCACTCGCCGATTCATCGTTCAGCGAATTGATCATCAAGGTTTCCTTCAAATCCATGACGGCGCCTTTCAGGGAAGCAACCTCCTCGGAAGAGGCGGGCTTTAGTTTATACCCGATAAAGATGCCCATGACCAGGATTGCCGCGGCGGCGGCCACCTTTCCGAAGGCGGAGAACCATCCTCCTCCTTTAATGATTCTTGCTTCCCGGCGCTTCGAGACCTCCACCGCCTTCGCCTCGGCTTCCACCATGGCCATAAAGTTGTCTTTCAGGGCTATGGAGGGTCGAAGGGGCCGGGTATTTTCCATGGCTGCGAACAAAATCTTCAGTTCACTGGACGCCCGGCTACATTCGGGGCAAGTCAGCATGTGCCTGTCTATATCTCCCCGGAGGGTGGAATCTAATTGTCCGTCTACAAATTCAGGCAATAGCGCTTGTACTTCCACACAGGTCATGTCTATCGCTTTATGATTGTAAAAAATAAATCTGTCTCAGTTCTTTAATCGCCCGGTGTACCCTGACTTTGATGGCCGGCACCGAAATGTCCTTGATCTGCGAAATCTCCTCATACTTCAATCCCTGAAAGCGGCTGAGTACGATTAGTTCCAGTTGGTCAGGGTCTAGTTGCAGCAGGGCCTTGTCCAGTTTCACCAAATGATCCTCATTGTATACTTCCTCGCTCCCCGGCCATTCCCCTTCATGGTCCTTTTTCCGTGCGCGGTCCGGACGTTTGGCCTGCTCGTTGCAAAAGTCCAGGTGGATATTCCTTGCCATTCTGTAAATCCAGCTCTTGAAGGTGCCCTGTTCCACATTGAAGGAATGGCGATACTTCATGATCCGGTAAAACAGCGTTTGGGTCAAGTCTTCACTCACCGACTTATCCATCGTCAATCTCCAGAAGAAATTGAACAATTTTACGTGATACCTGTCAAATAACTCGGTCAGTTCGGACACGTGGCCCTCCCTCACTCTAAGCATTATTTTTTCGTCTGTCAGTTCGGCCGGCAGCATATGTCTGGATATGATTACCCCGTATGGGGAAAAAGGTTACAAATTCACGGGACTTTTACGGAAATCTATCTCCGGATCCGGAGCACGGCACAAACGGCCACAGGAGTCTGAGGAAAAAACGCCGGAATCGGGAAATTAGTATCCGTGACTACGTAAGGTTACGTAGCTTTCTGCGAGGAGGTGCACCCGCGCCGCCCCATGCAAGACCGTCGCCGCATATTGCTCACCGTGACCATGCTGGTCCGTTACCCAAATGCTCAATTCGTTAATCCCGTCAGGAATGCCCGACAGGATGGCGTCCCTGGCCGCTCCATCGTTGACGATATGGACCACGAGGTCACTTCCCTCCCCCAGGGCAGCACAGGAGATATTCGGCCGGTCGGCCGAAATGTCCAGGAAATGAAGGCCGGGAGGCGTGGAAGCCAATTGGGCCATGTTCCAGAAACGCTGGGTGGGCCGGAGTTTTCCGGTGTCCCCGAAAATACCCCCGCCCGTGAGCAGGGAATAATCCGAGGTCAGTTGCCACTGTAGGATGCTGATGGGCCTGCAAATGGCCAGTAGCCGGATGTACAAACCTATTTCACGAATGGCATAGGAAGGTTCCAGGAAAATATCAGGATAACCCCACGCGGCCGCATCGATACTGCCTTCCGCGACCAGCAAGGGAAGCTTTGCCCTGTCGGCGATGTCCCTCCAATGCCGGAGAGTCGCCGAATCGAACCCCCTCCAGGAATGAAATGAAACCGCGCCCGCATAGCGCAGCGCTCCCGTATCCTCCAGCGTCGGATACGTGAAGGAATACGTGGTGGCATCGGAATTGTCTCCAAGGAGCACCCGGGTTTTTAGTCTCCGGGAGGCGAAATAGGCGCCCATTCCCTTGATAAAGGCTTCGTGTTCCTCACCCGTCATACGCACGTTTATGCCCAGGTCAGACTCGTTGAAGGAGAAAAAACGAATTTCTGTCCCGTAATGGACCTTCAGGAATTCCACATAATCGGCAATAGATTTATAGATATCCGCCATATGCGCGGTGTCCAGCGGATTGCCCCAAACGCCATCGGTCCCGGGCCTCCCCTTGAAAGGACCTATAATGGCCCAGTCCGGGGGAAACCAGGCACTGAGAATGAGGGGAATCCCTTTTTGACCCAGGCGCTGCGCCATTTGCATGGCCCGGACCACTTGGGGGGCGGTGTCCTGCGGTGACGCGCTTAAAACCGGCTGCCAGAAACGCCAGGGCATTTCTACCCGCCCCCAGGCTACGCGCAGGTTTTGGAGGTTGTAGTCGATCACCTCGGGGTCCAGCTTCAGGTTTTGGATCCGGAAGTTCCCTCCGAAGCCATCGAAGGTCCGTTCACCAGGAGGGCCCAAAACGAGATGGACCGGTGTCCGGTCCGGTTTTCCGGAAACCCGGAAATTCAAGGTAACGGAGGCGGAATCCCCCGCGGAAAGATCACCCCGGTGAACCGTGATGGCGGTATCCGCCCGGAGCCGATGCGTACCGCACCAAACGCTGTCTCCAAGATAGTGGATCAAAAAATAAATGCCGTCGACATGCTCCGCCGCAGTGGCGCGGTAAGACACTGTCACACGGGCACCCCGGACCACCACATGCAATAGAACACTATCTATCCGGGTATCGACCCCACGCACGCCGCCACGGCGAAAATAATGCGGATGCTGTCTTTCCTTGGCAGTACTGACGGATCCCACCCGGATGCTCGTCCCGAAAGGAATGAGTTGTCCCGCCACGCGAATACCATTGATATTACCCCAGGGCTCCAACTCCACCTGTGCGAGGGCGCCGACCGAAATCAGGCAACTTAAGAGAAAGAACGAGAGGGGTTTCATCCCCTTAAGTTACTTAATAAATGCTTTTACCAACTTTACCCATACGCCGGGTTCCGTAGAGAGAACATAACGTTCTAAAGCAGCGGGAATGATAAAGGTCTCGGCATAGTGAAACCGCCTGCGTTTCTGGACAAGGACCTCCACGCCCGAACCCTCGACCACCATGAGCACATGGCAGCGCCCTTCCGTGGGTATGGTTACGGTACCGGTGAACTCCAGGCGATGGACATCGTAGAAGTGTTCGGGATGGGTAGGCAGGTGGATCAGACGGTAGTTGGGTCCTTCTTCCAATACGGTGGGCTTTGAGATCAATTCTCGGGAATCGCGCCCGAAGTCCAGGTTCCGGAAAGCATGCTCGATGTTGATGGGTCTGGGCCGCCCATCCAGGTCCATACGCAGCCAATCGTACATCTTGAAGGTATAGATATAGGGCGTCGCGCTGATTTCAAGGACGAGGTTGTCCTTTCCTGAACTGTGGATGGTCCGGTTGGGGATCAGGAACAAGTCGTGGGGATGTGAAGGATGCCATTTCACATATCGCTCCACCTCCACTGGCGTTCCGTTGGCGTGGCTTTCTTCCAGGACTTCGCGGAAAGCGTCGGGATCTGTCTCTTCGCGGAAGCCCAGGTACACCCCTGCCCCCGGAGCGCAATCCATGACATAATACGTTTCATCCTGGGTGATTTGTTCGCCGAATTGTTCCCGGATATAGGTCAGGGAGGGATGGCATTGCACCGAAAGGGGTCCGCCCCCCATCGTATCCAGGAAATCGAACCGGATTGGGAAAGCATTCCCGAAGCGTCCCGCATCCATTCCCAAAATGGCTACGGACTCCTGATCCATCAACCAGTCGAAGGAGATTTCCAGGAGATGACCCGAACTTTCAAAAATAATTCCGTTTTCGGGAACGATGAGTTCGAAGGACCAGGCATAATTGATCTCTGCGTGGTTCAGGCCGGGAATATGGCCCTTCAACCATTGGCCTCCCCAGGGTCCGGGCTCGAACCAGGGACGCGCGCGAATGACGCCCTTTGCCTGATCACGAAGCCCTTTGACCAGGGCGGGCATCAGAATCCAGGTTATGTCATCCCTCCATTGGCCATCGGCCACCACATTTATACGTCCGCCAATGGACGCCCTGTACTTATTCAGCACGGGCCAGTCGATGAAATAAGATCGCTTGTAACCTCCGGTGACCCCAAGATTGCCGGGCATTCCGGCCCGCATCCGGTATTGGATTTCGTTTTTAGGCAGGTCTATGTAAATCAGGGGCGCCGGCCAGGTAACGAGGCCGGCCCCTATACCCAGGCATATGGATACGTCATAACCTTCTCCCGCGGGCTGTACCGCTTCCAGGAGCTCCATCCTGAAAAAATCTTCCAGGCGCCCATCGAAGTGCTTACCCCAAACCGAACCCGGCTCTCCCATGAAGGGTTCCGTCAAACGCGTAATCTCCTCGCCGGGCTTTAAAAATACGGAAGGGTCATACCAGGCAACGCGTTTCCCGGCAGCCTTCAAGGCTTCACCCATGTGAAGCCGGATCGCCGCCCAATCGTTACCTATGTATCCGTCCACCAGGAGTAGCTTTCGCGAACCGATCCAGGACACCAGGTCGTCATAGCCCCTGCGGATATGTCCCTTGCCCAGGCAATGGAAGGGATAGAGGTCATACGTTTCGTCCCGGCTCTGGTTGTGATGTATGGGCAACAAAGGTTGGGTCGTTCTCCGCCAGGGACCTTCCGGGACGGGCGGATCGGATGGTATTAAACTTGCCGCGCCCACCAAAGCCGCGCGCTCCGTTTCTCCCGAAAGGTGCACGGGAACTTCGAGACCCGCACCCCGGAGACTGCGCGTCAGGGCCGGCAGGAACAGTTCGGCCGCCCGGGTAATGCCTCCGCCAAGTACCAGGCAATCTGCCTGGAAATGGCGGAGCCATCGCTCCATGAAAATGCCCAGGTTCTGCCCGAATATCTGGAAGACCTCCGCTGCCCGCGGATCGGAGGCGGCCAGCGCGGCGAGTTCGCGCACACTGGTCGGCCCTGCGGGAGCAGCAATGCCAGGTGCGGAGGGGACCCCCGCGGCATACGTCTTCAACAACCACCTCCCCGAAAAGTAATCTTCGGCTATGCCCGACCGAAAGGGCACGGAATATAAATAACCCTGAGGTGGAACGCCTTCCCCCTCCGTTACCAACTGTCCCTTGTTTAGAAAAGCGCTGCCCAGACCCGTGCCCAGCGTAAGGGCAATGACCCTATCGAACCCAGCCGCGAACCCTGAACGACACTCCCCGATGGCGAAGCTCGCGGCATCGCCCGAAAAATAAATCATATGCTCTCGGCCCAACTCATCCAGCAAGGCCTCCCGGATGTGTAAGCCAAAAAGGTGCTCATACTTGTGCACCCCGGTAATGAGAGAGATACCCTGAGCGTAATCGAAGGGTCCGGGTATGGCGATGCCGATACCCGCCGGTGTCCGGCCAGGGGCGGCCTCTAGTGTAGTACGAATGGTGGAGACCCAGCAATCGATGACCTGCCGGGTATGCGCACCGGGATCGACCCGGCTCGCGGCAAAAGTTCCTTCCAAAACGACGCCGGCTGCATCCACCCATGCGGAGGCTACATGAGAACCCCCAATATCAACGCCAATCTTATATTCTTTGTCCATATCTATTGAATCACGGCTTGCGGATCTCTATCGAATAAGTGAACCTGTCCGCGCGATAGTATCCTACATTATATTCTATGGGCTTGTCCCCGGGATCATACACGAACCTCTCCCGGAAAAGCAAGGGCGCGCGTGCGCCCGTTTTTAGTTTCTTGGCCATAGGTCCGGCCACGCGCGCACTGATGTGCTCGGAGGAGCGAACCGCGCGGATCCCGAACTTTTCTTCCAACATACGATACAGGGGCCTGGTAAAGTCCTCTTTTCCGGTGAGCCCTATGCGCGGATGAAAGTAGCTTTCAAAGTAAACGTAAGGGTCTCCCTGCAAACCCCTCAAACGGGACAACCTGAAGACCTGCCGGTGCAGGGAGACATTGAAGAAGCGCGCTACTTTTTCCCCTGCCCCCACACGCTCGATCCGGATATCCAAATTTTCCACCGCCACCCCCGCCGCCCGCATTTCCTCGGTGAAACTGTACCAGTGGTCCAATCCCGTGGACAAGACAGGCCTGGCAGCCCTCGAACCTACTCCCTTCTTCCTGAGTAGGAGTCCTTCGTGCTCCAGTTTATTTGTGGCCTGGCGGATCGTATTCCTGGAAACGCCCAGGCGTTCCGCCAGCGCAACCTCCTTGGGCAAAAGCTTACCCTCACGGAACTCAGGCAGTTCGATCAGCCTGCGGATCAGTTCTTCCACCTGCAGGTGCAGGGGGATGTTACTGTCATGGTCGATTTGGAGT
>Ga0206875_1068_pt1 | contig 21047 bp, 18 predicted proteins | sample Alteio_BWOrgCont_9_FD_152616 | JGI IMG/M metagenome (GOLD analysis project Ga0206875, IMG submission 152616) | Enriched cells from forest soil in Barre Woods Harvard Forest LTER site, Petersham, Massachusetts, United States -... | ecosystem: Environmental > Terrestrial > Soil > Temperate forest > O... | reverse complement strand
GGAAAAATTCTGCGCCCACCCAGAGACTTTGGAAGGCTACATGTGGAGAGTTCACTGGAATTCCAAGTCTTGAATTAAACTGGCAATCAGGTGGAACCTTTCAATAATGCGTTGGCCGGGGTTCGCGTGAGACGCGGGTGGTGTGCCAGGCGCCGTCGGATTTTTCCAGGGTGCAGTTCCAGTGATAATCGCTGTTTTTGTTGGTGATGACGATAAAGCCCACGCGCGCGGTTTTGCCGGTGACTTCCGATTTTGCCAGCAGCAGCACCGCACCCTTCTCGCGCGTGCGCTGGTCCACCACGCCCTGCCGCGCGTCAATCATATATTGCCAGCCGAAGCGCAATCCGGTGGACCGCTGGATCCGCAAAACCTCCTTCGCATCGATGGTCCGAAAAAAGACAATCGGCCGGCGATCGCCGCCTTTGGAAATTCCGCTCATGATGCCCTGGATGGCCGCCACTTCCACCGCCTGATGTTCCCGTTGCGCGCTCCCGCACGAAACGAGCAGGCACGCTGTCAATACAATAAACCCCGGCCGCACCGCCGAATTCTTTGACTTGCGCCAAGTCACCGCAAAAGCTGGCCGTCGGCGAGTTCGATGACGCGAGGCGCGGCCGCGGCGATCTTGGCGTCATGGGTGGCGATGACCAGCGTGGCGCCGCGCTCGTCGCGCAAGGCGCGCAACAATTGGATGATCTCCTCGCCGGTGTGGGAATCAAGATTGCCGGTCGGTTCATCGGCCAGGATGAGGTCCGGTTGATTGACCAGCGCGCGTGCGATGGCGACCCGTTGTTGTTCGCCGCCGGAAAGTTCGTAGGGCCGATGTTCCATGCGCTGGCCGAGGCCGACGCGGTTCAGCAGTTCGCGCGCGCGCGTTTCGGCGGCGGACGTCCCTAATCGGCCCATGCGCGCCGGCAGGACGACATTTTCCAACGCGCTCAATTCCGGCAACAAATGGTACGCCTGGAAAATGAAACCGACGCGGCGATTGCGCAACGCGGCCAAGGCGCTCGACGACAGTTTCAGCAGGTCGATGCCGTCAAATATAATTTCTCCCTGGTTGGGCAGGTCCAGCCCGCCCAGCAAATGGAGCAGCGTGCTTTTGCCTGCGCCGGATGCGCCGCGCAAGGCGAGGAATTCGCCGCGCTGCACCGAGAGATCAACGCCGCGCAGGACTTCCAGGTTGCGGCTGCCCATGGTGTAACTCTTGCACAAGCCGCGCGCGGCCAGCATGGCGGAACCGTTGGCCGTGTCATTCATGGCGGAGAGCTTCGACCGGCGGAAGGCGGCTGGCCTTCCAGGCGGGAAAAAGTCCCGCCAGCACGCACGCGGCGAAGGCCGTCCCGCAGATGCGCACGATGTCCGGCACTTGAATCGAGACCGGCAATTCATAGACGTGATAAATGGAGGGCGGCAGGAGATTCGATTGCGTCACACGCCGCATAAATTCCAGAAATTCATTTCGGTAATGCAACGCCAGCAGCGCCGTGCTCAAGCCAAGCCCCACGCCCAACACACCCACAATCACGCTCTGGCTCAGGAAAATCAAAAGGACCTGCCGGCTGCTCGCGCCGAGGGATTTGAGGATGCCAATCTCGCGCGTCTTCTGCACAACGAACGTGATCTGGCAATTCACAATGCCAAACGCCGCCACGATCATGATAAAAAACAGCATGTAAAACATCATTTCCTTTTCCGTGGCCAGCGCGCTGAAGATCACGGAACTCGGATCGCCCTGCCAGGTTTGCATCACGTATTTGCTCGACGGCAGCGACGCGCTCAATTTCGCGGCGACGCTGGCGGAAAGAAACGGATCGGTCAGCTTCACTTGCAAGGCCTGGGCGGAATCGTCCGGCATATCGAGCAACTCGCGCGTGTCATCAATGGAAGCGACGACAATCTGACTATTGTAATCCGGGAAGCCCACGTCAAAAATGCCGCGCACGGTGAAATCCTCCGCCAGGGCCGCCTCCGCATTGGTCTTGCCCGCCGTGGCCTCGGCTTTTTCCAGACTGCTGGGCGAATAGATGGCCACGCGATCGCCCACGTCCAAATTATTGATTGACGCATAATCGCGCCCGATGACGATGCCCTTGTCAGTCAAGTTGAAATCGCCGCTGATGATGCTGGTGGGAAGATTGTTGACCTGGCCGACCGTGGCTGCGTCCACCCCGAAGAGCCACGGCACGGACCGCTTGAACTTGCCGTTGTCCGGCTCCGTCTTGGCCAGAACCTGGCTATGGATGAACGGCGAGACGCCCACGACACCGGCGTTGGTGGAAACAATTTTCATGGCCGCCTGGTAATGCAGCAGCGGCTGGTCGCGCTCGGCCGAGAAGACCGTGAGGTGCGCGTTGAAGCCGAGGATGCAGTCGCGCCATTGCTGGTCAAACCCGCTCATGACGGCGATAACCACGATGAGGACGGCCACTCCCAGAAGAACGCCAATGACCGAAATGACAGTGATCACCGAAACGAAAGTCCGGCGGGGTCGCAAATAACGGAGAGCTAAAAACGCCTCATAGGGCAACCTCGACATGCCCTATCAGACTACGGGCGGCCCGGCTGGGTGTCAACGACCCCCACCCGTCCGCCCCGGAGATTGCTTAACGAGCCGAGGCCGACTTGGAGACCGCGTTGGTCTTGCCATCCGGATGCAGGACGCGGAATGGTTCGCCCAAACGGCCGTAATCAAATTGATTCGTCGTGAATTGGTCCTGGTCAAGAATACGCAGGTAGCGATATCCCAAATCGACCGCGCCATCCGGATTAATCTTCAGCGGCGTGCCATAAACGATGGCCAGCTTGCCGCGCTTGGCGTATTTCTGCGAATCAGGGAAGCTGGCATCAACCTTGAGCTTCTTCATGCGCCACTTGACATGAAACACGCCTTCGCCGCGGGGCGAGAGCGACAATTTCAGGTGCTTGCCGCCGTCTTCCTGCACCCAGTCAAAATAATGATGCTCGAAAATCGAGTCCACCGCGATGGTCAACCCGTTATCATCGTCGCGGGCGTCGGAACCAAGAATCACGCCGGCCCAAGCCACCGGGGCGTTGGTGTAGGCGGAAATATTGGCCCGGACGTCGTCCGGATAAATATCCAGGCGGTCGAGGGAAAATTCAGTCTTTTCGTGTTTGTTAACCGGGCGATAAGGTCCGTTGGCAGGAGCGTGCGCGCAGGAAACCAGGACGCCGGATGCGATTGCCAGTATAAATATACGTAACATAACGTCTTCCATCCTATCGGCAGGTTCCCCAACCCACTAAAGCCCTGAATTCACCCTATATCCTACTCCGTTCTTAATTCCCCGTTCGGGCGCGGGTCAGGCCGATTTTGGTCCAATCAAATAATTCGCCGGGATCGGTGCGGCGGGCGCGTCCGGCCCATTCTTCGTGGCCGATGATGTGAAAACGGTCGTGCGCAATGGCCGGATGGCGGGCGCGGATTTCGTCGATGAGCTGGTTCAACGCGACGTATTGCGCGTCGGAGAAACCAATCCAATCCGGATGCCTGGCCTTGAACGCGCCGTATTGGCCGGCGTTCATGCCGAACAGTTTCATGTCGGTGGGCGAACCGACCGCAAACATTTCGATGCCGATGGCTTTTTGGTTCATCGATTTGATGGAGGGATCCCAGGGCAATTGTCCCGTGCCAGCGTGCCAGGCCACGCGGTTCTCCGGCACGAGGCGATAAATGGTGCCATCGCGGGCAATGAGATAGTTGGCGCTGGCCTTGCCGTGCTGAAATATTTCGACTTGACGATCAATATCGTAAGGATGGTCAGGGTTGATGGTCACGGCGGAACAAAAATGGAGCACGATGTGATCGACCACCACGCCAGGCGATCGCGCCGACGATTGCTCGGGCATGAGATGATCCACAAAGTGGAGCGGCGCGGGAGCGTTTTGCGCAACGGCCAGAACGGACGCCCCGAGCAACAGGCCGGTTAATAAAATGGAAAACGACTTCCGCAAGGCGGGACGAATCATTGAAGGAGCCTATGGAAGCGGGCAAGGCCCGTCAAGTCCACTGCTGAATCGGGCTGCCGAAGAAATTCCGCCTGTTAAATCACTGTCTGATGCTGAGGGAATTCCGAAGGAATTCCATCCTTCAGCCCAGCGTTGACGCGCCAGCGGCTACGCTGGGTAACTCAACAAACAAATTTATCTACCTCGAAGAGGTTGCATCAATCACATGACGCTCGATGAGAACCGGGATTTTTGCGAGCGGTTGCGGAATTATTGGCGGATTCAACCCGTTCCGGGTTGTTGATCTTTTTGGACGTTGACCCAGCGTAGCTCGTTCCTCGCAACGCTGGGCTGGATGATTAAATCCCTTCGGGATTCGAACAGAAATTAGTTTTCTCGGTGCGCCCGAGTGCGAACGCGCCCCATAAACTTTGGATTGACAGGCAAGGAATTCCGCCGCAAAGTGCGAGGCAAGATTGGAAGAACCCTCCATCACTTTATGACCCAACATTTATTGAATCGGACGAAATGTTATCTGGCCGGCAACATTGAAAACAGTCATGCGCCGGATTATTGGCGCGACGTGGTCAAAAATGAATTGAAGGAAACCGGCATCACTTTTTTTGACCCGCTGAAAAAGCCCTTCATGGATTCGGTCAACGAAGACAAGGAGCACATCGCCAAGCTGGTCAAGATGCGCACCGGCGGCGAATTTGGGGAACTGGCGAAAATCATGCGCAAGATTCGCGTGGAAGATCTCAGCCTGGTGGATCGTTCGGATTTTTTGATCGCCTCCATTTCGGCCAAGACCGCTTCGTGGGGCACGGCAGAGGAAGTTTTCTGGGCCAATCGCATGAAGAAGCCGATTTTTCTGGTCGTCGAGGAAGGCCGGCGCGCCTGTCCGTTCTGGATTTTCGGCACGCTGCCGGAAGACCAGATTTACGACAACATGAAGGACGTGATCGCGGAAATCAAAAAACTCGATTCCGGCGAAAAGACCATGGACCTCTCCCGCTGGAAAGTCTTCCGTCAAGAATATCGTTAAGCCACGGCTTTCAGCTCAGTCCTAAAATTCCGTTCAATTCGGAGAAGTTGTCGATCACGTATTTGGCGCTGCGCGCGACTTGTTCCAACTTCGGGCGAAAGGCCACGGACAAGCCGACCTGTTCAAAGCAGGCGATGTCATTTTCGTGGTCACCGACGTGGCAAATTTCCTCCGGCGCGACGTGGTATTTTTCGCAGAGCCCAGGAATGAAGAGATGTTTGTGCCAGACCGGCACGGCGTAATCCATGGTCCCGGAAAAAACGCCGTCGTCGGTGTGCAGAATGTTGCAAAGGCAGAAATCCAATTCCATTTCGGCCGCGGCGCGTTTGCCCACGACATCGAGACAACCGGAAAGAAGACCGCGAATGAGATGTCCGTGCGTGGCGCTCAAGAATTCCCGCACGCCCGGGCTGTAGGGAATCGGATAAAGAGTCGGGGCCGCTTCAGCGACGCGCCGCCCGCGCAAGTCGGCCGCATCTTCCTGCGCCCAGATATCGCTCTGGCTTTTGTCGCCAATATATTTTCGGGAACGTTCGTCCCAAATTTCCTTGAGGCCGTAAGCCACGGCCACGGCGTCCCAGCTTGAGTGAAAGGCGCTGCCAATATTGGTATAGGCGAAGAGGCAGCCGTCGCCATCGATGGAAACCAGTTTGATGCGGCGGGTCATTATTTTGGCGCGCCCGAACGTTTCTTGAACTCCGCCACGATAAGGCGGTTGGTATCCTCGGGAGTATGGGTGGAAGTGTCAATAACAAATGCGCCCAACGCGATCATGAGTGGGGCGGCGGCGCGCTGGCTGTCGCGTTCATCGCGCGCGGCCAGATTGTCGTTCACGCCCTCGGCCTGGCGGCGGCGTTTGCGTTCCGAGAGCGAGGCATCGAGGTAAAACTTGAAATCCGTTTCGGGAAAAACGTTGGTGCCGATGTCGCGGCCTTCCATGACAAGGTTGCCGAAACGAATGCACTCGCGCTGTTTTTTTTTCATCCAGTCGCGGACTTTCTTGACAGCGGCCACATGGGAGGCGGCGGCGGTGACTTCCGGTGTGCGCATTTCCTTTTCCGGATAATAACCGTCCACCAGCAACCGGACCTGGCGGGCCGGGCCGTCCTCGCAAACCAGCGTCGTTTTCCAAAGGCGGCAGGCCCGGGCGACGGCGATGGGATCGCTCACGTCAATCCGATTCTTGACACAGTACCAGGCCAGCATGCGGTACATGGCCCCGGTATCGACGTAGGCATAATCAAGCGTTTTGGCGGCCCACCGGGCGGCGGTGCTTTTGCCGCTGGCGCTGGTGCCGTCGATGGCGATGACAATCGGCTGATCCTTCATGTGGCGGCGCCCGGAGGAACAGGCGGCGGTTTATGGACCTCGGTCACCCTGCCCAAAATCGTCAGCATCAGGATTCCGCCGATCACTCCAAAAGGAGCCATGAAATAAAAATAATATCCCGGGTTAACGTCGAGCAATTTGCCCAAATAATGACCCGCCAGACTGCCGCCAAGATATTGAAAGGAGTCAATCAGCCCAAGAGCAAAACCCGCATAGCGCCGCCCGCCTATATCCATGGGAGCGGCGCTGCCAAGAATGGAATGGGTGGAATTGGCAGTGAAAGAGATGAGTGCAAAAAATATGATGGCGCTGATGCTCGTATGAAACTGCGCCGCGAGCAAAATAATCACAGTTTCTAGAAAGTACAACATACCCGCCACAGGTGCGCGGCGTCCCCGGAACACGATGTCAGAAACATAACCGGAGAGTAATGAGCCGGCCGACGCCACTGTAGGGATTAAAACTGCCAGGATGAAAAAGCCCCACGACTTCAAGTCCACCTTGTAAAGATCCTGCATGTATCGCGGAAACCATTGGTCCACCGATTGTCTCACCGCTCCAGTGCAGGCGTAAGCGAATGCGATGACCCAGACAACGGGATTGCTGACGATGGTGCGAAAAACCTGGCCAAAACCGGCGTGGACATCCTGACCGCCCGGCGCGGAATCATCAGGAATAACACCCACCCAACCGGCGTCTTCAGGAGTATCCTTAACCGTCAGGCTCATGGCGATGGCCATGACAAGGCAAATCATGGATGGCGTCCAGAATACCCATCGCCAATGTTGAGGCGGGATATAGATTATTCCGAGAAACATAAACCCCGCCATCAACGCGGGGCCCAAGGTGAATATCCCAATGCGCCCCAAATTAATGGTGAAACCAAAAATCCCAGAGAACCTTCCTCTTTCCTGATGTGCGAACCACGCGGCGTTAATTTTTACCATGCCGGGAGCGCCGAATGATTGGAGATATCCGTCAATACCACGAATGGCAACGAACACCCACAGCTTTCCTACGAACGACGCTGCGCCAAACGCTATGTTCATGATGATCGTGCCGGCCGCCCCGATAAGCATCGCCCTTTTGCCGCCGATCCGGTCGGTCAGCAGTCCGTTGAGGACCAGGCCGACTGCGTAGGTCAACATGGCCACCGTGATAATGTTTCCCATGTCCTCGTGGCTGAACCCGAACTGATCGCTGATGGCCTTGTTGGCCACGGAGAGGTTGTACCTACACATGTAGAACGACGTGTAGAGCAGGCCGATGAAGGTCCAATTCAATCCGCGCCGTGCGCGGAAACCCTTTGGATGATTTATGGCGAGAGCGGACACGGCGGCGTTAAGAAGAGATGAAGGGCCGCCGCCGCGCGGTCTTGATTGAAGGTTTTATTTCGCGTGCCACGCCGGGAGCATAGCCAGTGCCCCGGCAAATGCAAATCCATCCGCCGAGAAATCGGAGAATTAATTTCCCGTCTGATAGGCGACAGGCAGCGCGGTGCGCGGCGCGTCGAAAAGAGAGAATTCCAATTGCGTGTCCGCTGCAGGATTTGTGTTGCGCAGCCAATTAGCTACGTGAACGGGTTCCGCCGGCGGTTTGATTTGATTCGCGTAAACTCCAGCAAAACCGGCTGGCTTCAGGTTCGCCATCGGCGAGGCATCGGCCTGCGTCATTTCGTGGCGAATCATGTAAACCGCGCTGAGGCCAAGCGCGCCGCAAACGGTCAGGCCGCAGGCGTAGGTCAGGGCCGGACGCACCGCAAAATTGCCGGTGATGCGGTCCCACAAATTCCGCCGGCCTTCGCCGCCTTCGATGCGGCTCATGATGGAATCAGACAGGCCATCGAGATATTCGGGCGGCGGCTGTTCGTGCCGCTTGAGCGCCATCAACTTTCGCAATGTCTCAAAGTCCTGTTGTTTTGGGTCCATATCAGGGTATTGTCTGCTATTTCAAATAATCGGAAAGGTAACCTTGCATTTGCTGGCGCGCGTAAAACAACCGCGAACGCACGGTGCCGATGTTGCAATCCATGATCGCCGCAATCTCCTCGTGGGAGAGTCCCTGGATGTCGTGCAAGGTCACCACCATCCTATGATGTTCTGACAATTTCAGCATGGCCGCGTTCAATTTGTCCTGCAACTCGGCCAGGTTCAAATCCCGCCGCGGCGTCTTGTCCGAAACCAGTGCGACCAGGTCCGGATCGTTCTCCGCGTTGAAATCAACGTTGTTCAAACTCATGTTGACACGGTTCTTGCGCTGCTTGAGAAAATTAATCGTCTTATTGACAGCGATGCGATAGACCCAGGTGTAAAAACTCGAGTCGCCCTTGAAGGTCTTCAAGGCGCGATAGGCCTTGATGAACGTCTCCTGCACCAGGTCGTTGGCGTCATCGTGATTGGACGTCATGTGATAGACCGTGGCGTAAATGCGTTCCTGGTAACGGCGCACCAATTCGTCGTAGGCGACGGCGTCCTCCTGCTGGGCCCGTTGTACCAGGTCCAGGTCGCTGGGCGCCGGTTTCTCGACGAACTCGGCCTGCGGCGGTTCCGCCACAAAGCGCCTCATCGGTTTTTCAAGTTGTGCTTTCGTAAAATGGTTCTCCTCTCAGGTCTCTTAATAGGAAACCCCAAGGGCCTCGGTTTGTTCCGCCAAATACTCGGTCAAACCGGTCAATCCCGCCCGGCCTTCCGAGTGCGGGAGCATGGCCAGCGCCTGCCGCGCGGCGTCCAGATAACGTTGAATGACGGCGCGGGACTCGGCAAAGGCATCGTATTTTTCGACCATCTCGACGACCTGCGGCAAAATTTCCGGTTCCCCATTGGCCAGCCAGCCGCGCAACTTCTGCTGGTCCGCCGCCGCCGCCCGTTCGCGCACGATGATCATCGGCAGCGTCATTTTTCCATTGGCCAAATCGGCGCCCAGACTTTTTCCGGCGACCGCTTCCGTGCCGAGAATGTCGAGGCAATCGTCGTAAAGCTGATAGGCGGTGCCGAGGGCCAGGCCGTATTGGCGGAGGGACTCGCGCCGCGCGCCGTTCGCTTGACTCAAAAGTCCGCCCAAATCGCACGACAAGGCGAACAGTTCGCCGGTCTTCATCGCCAGCATTTTAAAGTAATGGCTGCGGGTGACGTTGAAATCGCCGCGACTGCACGTTTGCAGAATTTCGCCCGCACAGACGGTGTTGGTGGCCGCCGCCACTTGCCGGCAAATTTCGGGCGTGGGAAAACTGGCGGCTAATTTCAACGCATGGGCAAACAAGCAATCGCCCAGCAACACCGAAACTTCGTTGCCCCAATTGGCCGGCATTGTTTTGCGGCCGCGCCGCAGTTGGGCCAAATCGATGACATCGTCGTGCACGAGCGTGGCCAGGTGCACCATTTCAACGATCACAGCGGCGGTGAGATGAGAATCGTTGAGCCCGCCGATGGCTTCGCCGCTGAGGGAAACCAGCATGGGCCGCAATTGCTTGCCTTGGGCAGTCAGGGCGTATTGGGCGAAGAGAGCGATTTGCGGTTCAAATTCGTCGGTCTGCGCGGCCAGGCGTTCCGCGACTTTTTTGCGAAAGGGTTCAACGGCCTCAACGATTTGTTTCCAGCCCAGCGAATGCGGCGGTTGCGACGCGCTCACCGCGGCGTTGGCCCGACTGGTTTCAACACCCAACATGCCACAAAGGTAAGTTTTCCGGGCGTCCAAGTCAAACCGGAACCCACCGTCTATTTCGCCGGGGCCGAGACGTAGATGATGCGTTCCGGCTGCGTCGGCAAATAGGCGTTGCGTTGCGGGATGTCCGCCCGATGGAATTGTTTGTAATCCGCAATCGAGTCAACGCGTCCGATGTTGAGCGCGCTCCGAATCACGCCGTGGCCGTTCTTGGTCGAGTCGCTGAAGTGCGCCTGGCCGTAGCCAACCCCGTGCGTGCCGGACAAATTGGACGAGAAATATTTCAGGCCGGTGATTTTTTTGGGGTCCTGCCCGTCGCGCAACCAGCCCATGAAAATAACGGAGTGCCCGCCGGACGGCTTGGTGCTGTAGCTAAGAAAATCGCCCGGGCGGGCGTCTTCCAGATTCGTGATGGACCGGCCCAAGCCGTAGGAAACGATGGCGCGCTTCTCGGAATCGCCGTCGCCTTCAATATACCAAAGTTGCAGCGCGTTGAAGAGATCGTGGAAGGTCATGCCGTTGAAATCGTCCGGGTCGAGCCCGTTCTGGATGTTGCGTAATTTCATCGCGCGCACGAACACTTCAAAGGTGAACCCGCAGCAATAACTGCAACGGGAACCGTCCGGGTAGGCCTTGGCCACGACCATGCCGCGAAACCACAAATCCTGCGTCACGCCATTATACAAATCATATTCGCGCGGATCCCAGCCGCAGTGATAGGAATACGAACCGTCCAGCGGATAACCTGAGATGACCTTGAGCACGTAAGGATTGAGCGAACTTTCGGCATCGTTCGTGATTTTTTCCTCGCAGGCGTAAGCCTTGGCCAGCGCCTTGTCCACCGGGGAAAATCCGCGTTCATCCACTGGATACGGTTTGGGCACGTAGGTATAACGCCGGGCCGCAGCATGGCTCTTGTCCGTTGCGACGGAATTGGACGATGCAACCGCGGGCGCAGGAGCAGCCGAAACAGTATTGCTGCGGGCGATACTCGGATTGGAATACTGGCATCCAGTCAAGACTAGAACTGTAACAGCGGCAGGAATAAGGACGAAAAGAAAACAGGCACGCATCCGCCGATTGTGCTCCCCTCCGATATACATTGCAAGACGTCAAGACTGCCATTGAAATCAGGGGCATAGAAATAAATCCTATTAAATCTATTGACATAGTAGTGTTTAGTGCTATATTTGTGCCTGTTCGAGCGATTTATGGAGAGAAAAACTGAAACGATTAAGCTTATTCGCAGGATGCGGTCGGCTGGCTGAAAATTGTGAAAATAATTCCGAGAATCTGGCTTTAATTTCGAAATGCAAAAAATGTTCAAAAAACGCTTGCATTTCCGTCAAGTTATTGCAAATTAATTCCGATTACCCAAACACTATGCCCGTTCAAGCAGAAAGGAAGCGGAAAGTACTCTCGACTGCGGTCGCGTTTACTTTAATTGAACTTCTAGTCGTCATCGCCATCATTGCCATTCTTGCGGCGATGTTGTTGCCCGCGTTGAGTAAAGCGAAATCCCAGGCTCAGGGAACCTATTGCTTGAATAACGAAAAGCAATTGACGCTGGCGTGGGTCATGTATGCCCAGGACAACCGGGATAATTTGGTTCCCAATATCGGCGATGCGCGAGGCGTCCCGTATTACCTAAACGCTGACGGCAGCTATAACCTAAATAATTGGGTAACGGGCAACGTGAGTGGAGTCGCCAGCACCGCAATTCCAGGAACCTATGATGAAACGAACATCAGCTTGTTGACGACGACTCTTCTTGGGCCCTTTTTGCAATCATGGAAAGTCTACAAATGCCCGGCTGATCCGGGCAACCTGGTCAACCCGACCGGCAATCCGACGTTAGTGCAGACTCTGGCGCCGAATCGCGTGCGCAGCATTTCAATGCAGAATTACATGAACGCGGACAGCGGCAACACCCAGTCGAACACTTACTATTATTTCCAGCGTTACGCCCAAGTCACCCAGCCCGCGCAGTTCTTTGTTTTTCTGGATGAGAAACCGTCCAGCATCGATGATGGCCTTTTCGAAGTCATCATGACGTTGCCCGGCGCTTCCCCGGATACCCAAAACAATTGGCCGTCCCAAGCCCACAACAACGCCTGCGGTTTTGGCTTTGCCGACGGCCACGCAGAAATTCATCCGTGGAAAGGAAACGATTTTCAGCAGGTCGCGAGTCTAGGTGAAGTGAGCTTCAACCAATCTACCGACGCCTCGGACTGGAATGATTGCCAATGGATAGACGTGCACACTACCGCGCCGTTGGTCGTTCAAAAGGCAGCCGGGCATTAAATCATCGCCTAACCTAATCCTCTGATTATGCGAACCTTGCAGGTTCAGGCCAACCCACGAAAACCGGTGTCTTCACCTAATCCGGGGAGGCATTTGTTTTTTTTCAAAAAAAGCCTTGAATCCATTGAGCAAATTGGTATTCTTTCTATAACCCAGATCAACTGACGCAATCTAGTGCCGATAGCACATTTGTCGCCATACTCAACCGTCCATATTATGAAAAAAACAATCCTGCTCGCCCTGTGCGCCGCCGCCCTCTCAGCCAACGCCTTGCCGACTTACGAGCCGTTCACTGAGTTCGCCCCGCTGACGACGAACGCCTATTTCACCGTCAGCAATGGCGTCGTTCTTCTCACCAACAATGCCTTGGGCTGGGTCAGCAACGCCGTTGATCTTACGGCCGGTGGATTCACCACGCCCGGCGGTGAAACCTGGACGGCCATGAAATATTGTTCGACCAACGTAGCGAGCGCCACTTCGACTGGAACGAATATCGTCAATGGATTGGACATTTGCGTGGTCAGCAATACCTCGATCTTTACCTCTGCGAACGTTGGAACTCTGTTGCCCACAGGTTTTCCGGGAAACCCGGCTGCCGGACAATCCATCACCAACTTTATCGAGAACCCTGCTCAGCCTTATATTTATACGAACGGCGCCCACCCGGGTTATTCGGTGGAAGGTTATGTAGTCGGCAACAGCGCGGTTCTCACGTTCGCGCAGGACATCGTCCGCCCGGCCACCGGGACAAAGACACTTTATATCTCCTATCTCTTTGTTGATGCCCAACTCGGTCAAACCGGCACAGGAAATGACGGGCGATATTTGGGTTTCCTTGCGCAATCCAATCTTGTCGAAGGCATCGGCACGGCGGGGTATTATGCAAATTGGGATCTTTTGTTCAATACCTTCACCAATAACCCACCTGGGGCGGCCACCGTCTTTCCCCATTATTTTGGGCACGGCGTCCTTGAAGACAATGGCACGACCTTATACCTCGGGCCGTGCGATTCCAGCGCCGGCAAGGCTTTCGGAAACACGGGTTTTACAACAGCGTTTAACACTCCCAGTTTTATGGTTGGCGCGTATGTCATGGTTTCCACCAATGCAATGCTCAGCGGCGTGAGAGACACCAACGTTCTGTGGGTGAATCCTACCACCAGCGGTTTCGGCGGCGCGACACCCCCGGCCAGTCCAATCTTCGCGAATTTGATCACCAACACGATGAACGACGTCGGCGGAATGGTGCTGATCGACCGGCCCGGCAACGGCGCCTCGGGTGGTGTTGGCACCAACTATGTCGCCAACTTGATACTGGGCAGCACTTGGTCATACGTAACAGGCGGACCTGAATTCACCAGCCAACCGGCCAATGTGGTCAACAGCCCTGGCACCACAATTTCCCTCAGCGCCGTCGCGACGGCTGCCGGACAGACCGTGTCCTATCAATGGCAGAAGGTCACACCCAGCACGACCAACAGTGTCACCAGCGGCAGTGGCGGGGCGGGCGGCAGCGCAGTTGTCACCGGCCAGAATAGCAGCACGCTGACGCTCACGGGCATTTCCGCCGGCGATGCTGGCACCTATCAACTGCTGGCCACCGCCAACGGCACCACGTTCACCCTGACCAGCGCGACGGCCACCGTGACCATCACTGATCCGGGCTTCCTGACCGAACCGCAATCCACCGTTGTCAACTATGGAACCACCGCGACCTTCTCCGCCCAGGTCCAGACCACCACTTCGGGGCTGAGTTATGATTGGTACGACGGATCGACGGCGCTGGCCAATGGACCGCAAAGCGACGGCAGCTCAGCCACGGGCGCCAAGGGAACCGATGGCACAGGCACCTCGACCATTACGTTGAGCCTGGCCAATGTTTCCTATTTGGATAACGGCACTTATTCCTTGGATACGACTAACGCAAATAGCGGCGTCACGATCAGCACTCCCGCAACCTTGACGGTCAACGACCCTTATATTGCGACCCAACCGCCGGCGATTGTGGAAGTCGCGAGTGGCACCACCGGGCATATCGCCGTCTCAGCTTTTGGCACGGGAGCCACTTATCAATGGTATAGCGTCAGCGGCGGACAGCTCAGCAACACCGGCGATGACAATGGCGTGACGACGTCCACCCTGACTATTTCCCCAGCCTCTTCCGGCGATGCCGGAAGTTATTATGTCATCGTCAACGGCGCCAGCAGCCAGCCGGTCACGAGCTCGAACGCGGTCGTTTATTTTGACTCTGCCATTACCGGGGCCACTGTTAGTCCGTCCACGCTGACCCAGCAAACGGGAACACATTTGGCCTTCACCGCCACCGTGGCTGGCGGTACCGGCGGACTGGTTCATGTTCAATGGAAATTCAACGGCAACAATCTGGCCAACGGCACCCAGGCCGACGGCAGTTGGGTCGGGAACGCCACTGCGACCCTGACAGGCCCCGGCACAGCCGCGCTGGTTCTGACGAACCTTCATACGTTGGATTCCGGCACTTACACGGCCGTCGTTTACAATGGGGCCAGCACCAATACCGCCACTGGCACTTTGACAGTGTCCTCCAATATGCTGCGCTTGTATAACACCAACCTCGTGGTGACGCGCGTCGGTGAAGGCTCCCAGTCATTGAGCGGTGCGACAGGAAACACCCTTTATCTGGACCAATTCACCACCAACGGCGCCTACGTCAGCACGTTCATGGTTCCGGACGGCGGAACTGGCCCGATTATTGTTCCCGGCGGCGCGCCCACCAGCGGCAATGACGACAGCCGCAATGAATCCTATCTGACCCTGTCATCCAACCAGGCTTACCTCAACTTTGCCGGATATGCCTGGAGTTATCCTTATGCACTCGGCGCGGACGTGACTCTCGGCCAGCAGGGAGCTGGAGGCACCACTCTCGATATTCGCAGTATCGGTTCCATCAATGCCTTGGGTTACTATGTGGTGGCCTACACCAATTACGGTCTCTATTCCGGCGGACTTCACTTCATTCGTTCCGCGTATTCGACTGATGGCTTGACAAATTTCTGGACGACCGGCGCGGCGGGCAGCGCTGCCATCAAATATGTCAACGCTGGCTCGCTCGGCGCCAGCTACGCCACCGGTTCGGGCGTTCCTGGAATGTCCCTTGCCACCAACGGCGCCATCATGCTCGGCCTGTATGGATCTGAACTGACATTTTCGGACAGCACGGATCCGGCCGGCACCGCCGACCCTATCTCCACGGAGACCGGCTTGAACGCGTTTACGAACGGCGCTCCTGAGCCGGGTGTTAATTCCCTGACCACCGGCCAGCTCCAACTCACGTCAGATGGCATTGGGCATGCCGCTGACTTCGCCTTCAGCCCGGATACCAACACGATGTATGTGGCTGATGACGACGTTTCCGTCAGTTCGAGCGGTTATGGCGGCGTTGAGCGCTGGGACTATTACGGCGGCCAATGGAATTACTCCTACAACTTGTCGGACAACACCGGCACAGGCACCAATGGTCTGAAGGGGTTGACCGTGGTTTTCCCGACCAACATCACGGCTTGGGGCAACGGCGTCACTGGCGCGATCCTCTATGCCACCACTTCCGAGTCCACCACCAACCGGTTGATTAGTATTGTTGACACTGGTTCAGGTTCCTCCTCCACCCTGCTGGCCACGGCCGGTCCCAACCAATTCCTTCGCGGTGTCCGGTTTGCCCCGGTGGCCGTCCCGGTTACCTTCCCGACCCCGCCACAGGGAATCGCCACTTATGTCGGGCAATCTTATACTTTGACAGCCGGAATCAACGGCGACGCCCCGCTTACTTATCAATGGCAGTTTGACGGGACGAACATTGCCGGCGCGACCACCACCAGTCTGGCCCTGGTCAATCTGCAATTGACCAATGCCGGCACTTACACAATCGTGGCCGCGAACCCCATCTCCACCAACAGCAGCTCGGCGGTCCTGACTATCAGCGCCGGTCCGCCCACGCTGGTCTATGGTCCGCAGTCCCGCGTGGAAACCGTCGGCGACCACATGGCGTTCACAGTATTTCTGAGCGGCACCGTTCCGTTCTATTACCAATGGAGCTCCAACTCTGTGCCGATCGCCGGCGCGACCAACAGTTCTTATGGCTTGTCAAACATCGTGGTGGCTAATGGCGCCTCCTACTCCGTGGCCTATTCAAATCAATTCGGTAATGGCAGCGCCGGTCCGGCCACGTTGTTGGTCACCACCAACAAGCAAATCCTGTCCGCCAATAATCTCGTTGTGGCGCGCATTGGCGATGGCGCGGAAGCCTTGAGCGATTCAACCGGCAACACGCTGTATCTGGATCAATTCACCCCAGCCGGCGCTTATTCCAATTCCATCATGATTCCGGACGAGTCAGCGACTAATTTGATTGTCGCGGGCGGCCCGGTCAGCGGTGTCAACGAGGCCTTTTTGAACGTCTCCACCAACACCTACTACCTGAACTTCTGCGGTTACGACACGAATTATCCAAACACGTCGTCGCCTCCCTTCAACACCGCCTCGTCCAGTCCTGGGCCCGGTACTGTTTTCCGTTCCATCGGCGCGGTCAATGCCTATGGCTATTACACCACCGTCCAGGTGAACGAAACCGCTTATGTCGTCTCGCCTTACGATATCGAAAGTGTTTCTTCTGGCGGTGGACTTGACGACTTCTATGCGACGGGCTTCGCCAGTGCAGGCGGCGTCAAGCTTCTCACGCAAGCTTCCTCCGGACCGGCCGGCCCCAACTTCGGCGCCATGACGGGCAGCGGCATCGGAACGCGTGTGGTGCAAATTATTGGCGGCAACGTGGTCTATTCCGACCTCGGCAACTCTCCGATTGGTATTTGGGGGTATGTGGGCGAACCGTCCTCGGCCAACAATGTGGCGGCCAATTCGCTCATTACCGATGCGGCCGGTAACCCGAATGACTTCACCGCCAGCCCTGATACGACGACGTTCCCGCCAACTACCAGCACGGTTTATCTGGCGGACGTTTCGTCCATCGCCGGCGGCGGCGGCATCCAGCGCTATGACTGGAACGGGAGCAGTTACTCGCTCTCCTACACACTCGGCACCGGAACGGGTTCGACGGTGGGTGCCAGTTGCTTGGTGGTGGATTTCAGCGCCCATGCCACCTGGGGCTCAGGTGTAACGGGAGCCAAAATCTACGCCACGACCGCGGGCGCCTCCAACAACACGCTGATTAAGATTGTTGACAATGGCAACACCTCGACTGCGACGGTGCTGTCCACGGCTAATCCCGGTGAAATTCTGCGCGGTGTGCGTTTCGGCCCGGCGGTGCAGCCGCTGGCTTTCTCGCCGGCGCCCGTGAGCCAGACGGTTGTTATCGGCCAGGAAGTTGACTTGACAGCAACGGTGACCGGCACAGGGCCCATTACCTTGCAGTGGAACCGCAATGGCAACCCGATTCCCGGAGCCACCGGTACCTCCTACAGCATCGTCAACGTGCAGGCGACCAACAACAGCGATAGTTATACCCTGACCGCTACCAGTCCGGGTGGCTCGCTCACCAGCAGCCCGGCTGCGGTGTTGACGGTCAATTCGTTTAGCCCGACTTCCACATCCCTGCCCCTAGTCGGCTGGTGGATCTTGAACGATGGCCCAAGCGGCGCCAATTCGGGAACCACCGCGGTGGATTCTTCATCCTATGCCGATAACGGCGCCTTGAACAACTTCGCGGATGTTTCCGGCGCGGAATGGGTCAGCCCGGGTTTGGGCTCCTATAGTTATGCCCTTGACTATGACGATGCGAATACCGCCGGCAACAATGTCGTGGTGGTTCCGGACGCACCGCAACTCAACTTCACCAACAATCTGGCCTTCACCCTGGCCGCATGGGTCAATCTGGCCAGCGCCGCCCAAACGAACGGTGCGGCTGTCATCGCCAAGGGCATAGGCTCCGGCGGCGAACAATACGTACTGGATCTCTTCACGAATGCCGGCGTGCTTAATTACCGCTTTTACGTGCGGAATGCCGCTGGAACAACCCTGACCGGCACGCCCATCTACGGCGGCGCGCCCGCCGTCGGCTCATGGCAGCATGTGGCTGCTACGTATGATGGCTACTCGGGAATTATGGCGATCTATGTCAACGGTGTATTGGCCAATAGCATTACAATTCCGTCCAGTTCCTTGTTCTACACCACCACGGGGGTCAGCATCGGCAATCGCCTCGCATCGTCGGTCAATCAAACTTATGCCCTGCCGTTCACTGGCAAAATGCAGGATGCCCGCATCTATGACGTGGCCCTTGCCCAGCAAGACATCCAGTCCATCTACGCGACCCTCGAACCGGTCGCTGCCAACCCGCCTCAGTTTGCCACCAACGGTGTGGGTCCGATTACGTTCACGGGGCCTGGCACAGGTCACCTGAATCTCAGCGGGACCTCAGGCACGGCTTACCGCGTCTGGAGCACGACCAACCTCTATTTTGGCAACACGCATCCTGTTACCAACAGTTGGACGTTGTTGGGCTCCGGAACTTTCAGCGGTGGTGCGGATACATTCCCGATCAGCAACGCGACCAATCGGGACACGTTCTACTACATCACGCAACCGTAGCGAACGTTTAGTCCAATCACTTCACGCCGGCGGCAGTTGAAAAACTGCCGCCGGTTTTGTTTTCGGTACAGCATGAGGGCGGGGCTTCAAATCGAACCGCAATTCGCTGAAAGCCTCGCCCCGTTTAAAGCACTGGCCTACGGCTTGTTCTCGGGCGTGGGCGGAGGTGGTGGAATGGTCGCCGCTCTGGCTTTGACCTTCTCCAACTCCAGCCTTTCCCGCTCGATCCGGGTCCGGTCACAGACGGATTTGGCCACAACCACGCCCGATCCTATGAGGACAACCCGCGTCAACAATGGAATCAAGAATATCATACCCTCAATACGCCGCCGCCCGCCTCATCTTGCAAAGAATTGATTTTTTCTGTGTTTCATCTGTGCCGGTCTGTGGCTCTTATTTGCAATTCAGCTTGTAGGGACACGCGGTTTACGTAATCGAATAGTAAGCCGGAATAATTTTATCCGCGCGGGGACGGGTGGTAAGAACGAGCGCGGCGTTTTTGGCATCAACCGATTCGTAATGACGTTCCGCGTCTTCCAGGCTCCGACCACCGCGGACATGACGCTGCAGCACCGGACCTTTCACACGCGCAGGATCGGCATCGATGAACAGCGAATAATCCAAGAGCGGCCCGATGTTTTCCCAGCCCGCTTGATCATAAAGAACCCAAAGACCTTCCACGATAAGCAGAACATTCGCGGCATTGACCTTCAGGGCGTCCGTCACCGGGTCGTGCAGCTTCCGTGAATACGCAGGAAACGACATGATTTTCCCGGCCGCAAAATCGCGCAAATCGGCCGCCAGCGCGGCGGGGTTGTAGGTGTCGGGCCGGCCCTTGACCGCCTTCAGCGGCACGCCATCCGAGAAATGTGAGAGCAAATATTCATTGGGAAAATGGTAGGCGTCAATGGTGATGGCCTCGACCGCAAACGGCAGACTGCCCTGCCGCGCGAGTTCCTTTAGAAGAACAGCCACGACGCTCTTGCCCGCGCCGGTCGGCCCAGCGACGCCAAGAATAAATCGCGCTTTCTTCCCGCGCTCATAAATCCCGATGACGTCCGCGAACAGATCCAGGTAAAACGCCTTTTGCTTTTCGGACAAACCAGCGAGATCAATCTGCTGCTCCGTCACCTGCAAGGATGCGGGAAATTTTAGAACGCCAAGGTCCACGTCGATGAACTTATGCGAACTGCGGTATCTTCAGCAACTCGCCATCTTTCAAGGCCGATTGATGGGCCACGATGCCTGCCACGGTCAGGTTCAGCGCCATGTGGATGTCAACTAAAGGCTGGCGATCCTCCAAAACGGCGGTGACAAATTCGTTCATCAGAAAACCGTGCGACCCGCCGTGGCTGCCGGGTTGGACATTGGGCGGAAGCGGCGGCCTGATCAAGTTTGGCAGAGATTTTTCCAGTCCTTCATATTTTCCATAGTAAGAACCGCGTTGCCCGCGCACCCGGCCCATCTCACCGCCCACGCCCGGCGTGTCCCAGCTTACCGCCATGCGCGACATGCCACCCTCGCTCGTGCGGAACATTGCGATTTCCGTGACGAACGAATTCTTATAACGATTGTTGGCCGGTTGCAAATGCCCGACCAGGCTCGGCATCCCTGCACACGATACTTCCGTGAAACTTCCGCCCGTCACGCAAGCGTAATAGGCATTGGAATGCGTCGGATACCATTGCGGCGGCAGGCCGACTCGCCAGTCTTTGTAGGAAGGGATGGGCTGCTCCATGTAATGGTAATATTCACCCTCGGAATAAACCACCTTACCCAATCCGCCGGCGCGATAAATCTGGCGCATCGCATAACAATCCTCGTGAAAGCTGGAGGTCTCGAACATCATGTACTTCAGCCCGCTCTTCTTGACAGCGTTGAACAATTTGTCCGCATCTTCCAGCGAACCGAAAACGGCCGGCACCGCTGAAGCGACATGCTTGCCGTGCTTGAACGCCTCCAGGCAATGCCGCGCGTGGCTGGGCGCATCGGTGGCGATGAACACCGCCTCAACTTTGTCGTCTTGAACCAGTTTTTCCAGCGACGGATACGTCATCGCGCAACGGCATTCCTTGGCCAGCGCCGCGCAACGATCCGGGAAAAGATCGCTGACCGCCACGATCTCGACATTAGGATGATCTTGAAAACCGAAGGCCGCGCC
>Ga0206875_1090_pt2 | contig 21090 bp, 25 predicted proteins | sample Alteio_BWOrgCont_9_FD_152616 | JGI IMG/M metagenome (GOLD analysis project Ga0206875, IMG submission 152616) | Enriched cells from forest soil in Barre Woods Harvard Forest LTER site, Petersham, Massachusetts, United States -... | ecosystem: Environmental > Terrestrial > Soil > Temperate forest > O... | reverse complement strand
CGGCGATTCCAGATTGTGTTTGTCGGCGAGCCGAACGTCGAGGATACGATTGCGATTCTGCGCGGCCTGCGCGAGCGTTACGAGATGCACCACAAGGTGCGTATTAAGGATTCCGCGATTGTCGCGGCGGCCGAGCTTTCGCACCGCTACATCAGCGACCGCTTTCTGCCCGACAAGGCGATCGATCTCGTAGACGAAGCAGCCGCGGCGCTGGCCATCCAGATCGGCAGCGTGCCGGTGGAGATTGATGATCTCGAGCGCCGGGCAACATCACTCGAAATCGAAAAGAACGCGTTGCAGCGCGAAGACGATCCGAACTCCCGCGAGCGCCTTGTGGAAGTGGAACGAGAACTGGCCGAGGTGAAGGAGCGGTCGTCAGGCCTGCGCGCTCGTTGGCAGAAAGAGCGCGGGGCGATTGGTGAGATTGCGTCTCTCAAGGAAAAGCTCGAACAGTTGCGCTTTGAAGCCGACCAGGCAACGCGCAAGGGCGACCTGCAGCGCGCTGCCGAATTGCAGTATGGAGAAATTCCCAAGGCAGAGCGCGAGCTCACCGAATTAACCGCAGAACAAGACGGCCTCGCTCAGGTCGAGCGCGATGCAGCTTCTTCGGAGCCACGCGAAGCAGGAGTAGCAGCGGGCTTCAGCCCGCGGAAAAACGGCGCAACCAAACCGGGCTTTAGCCCCGGAGGGAAACCCGCACGCCTCCTCAAAGAAGAAGTCGACGAAGAGGATATTGCAAAGATCGTCTCCAAATGGACCGGCATTCCTGTCTCGAAGATGCTCGAAGGCGAGGTGCAGAAGCTCACGCAGATGGAGCAGCGCCTGCGCGAGCGTGTGGTTGGGCAGGATGAAGCTCTTACAGTCGTCGCGAACGCCATCAGGCGGTCGCGAGCTGGCCTGTCCGATCCGAAGCGGCCGATTGGGAGTTTTATCTTCCTTGGCCCAACAGGCGTGGGCAAGACAGAAACTGCACGGGCGCTCGCTGAGTTCCTGTTCGATGATGAGCAGGCGATGGTGCGCATCGACATGAGCGAGTACATGGAAAAGCACGCGGTTGCGCGGCTGATTGGCGCGCCTCCGGGATATGTCGGCTTCGATGAAGGTGGGCAACTTACGGAAGCGATTCGCCGGCGGCCGTATGCGGTGGTGTTATTCGACGAAATCGAAAAGGCGCATCCCGATGTCTTCAACGTCTTGCTGCAGGTGCTGGATGACGGCCGCCTCACTGACTCCAAGGGCCGCACGGTCGATTTCAAAAACACGGTGCTCATCATGACCTCCAACATCGGAGCGCAGAACCTGGCGACCGCATGGGCTGATGGAGAAGATGGCTTCCACGACGCGCGCGAGCGCGTGATGGACGAGCTGCGCAAGCACTTCCGCCCGGAGTTCCTGAACCGCGTGGATGATGTTGTTGTGTTCCATCCGCTGGGTGAAAGCCAGTTGACGCATATTGTCGACCTGCGGCTGAAAGACCTGCAGACCATGCTCGATGCTCGCCACATTACGCTTTCGCTTACGGACAAAGCGCGCGAGGCGATCTTCAAGGCCGGCTACGACCGCGCGTACGGAGCGCGTCCTCTCAAGCGCGCCATCCAGCGCCTGGTGCAGGACCCGCTGGCGCTGCGGATTCTCGACGGCAGCGTTCTGCACGGCGACAAGGTGAAGATCGATGCTGATAAAAACGGCAAGCTGGAGTTCAAGGTTGAAGGCCGCTAAGCTTCATCCTTAAAAAACAAAAGCCCGCTGCGACAATCGTCGCAGCGGGCTTTGTTGTTTGTGCATACTATCTATGCGCAAGAATCCCAGTGTAAACTCCTGTCTTCTCTACCATCCGTTATAAGCTAGTTTGGAAAGCTGCGACCTACCTTTCTATTTCTGAGCATTAGGAATCGTATGGCTACGAAAAGCACGAGCAAATCAATACAACCGCGAACTCTTACCGAATTCATCGAGAAGTTCGAAGAATATTCGTCGGGCTCAACAACTTTGAAGTGCTTTCGCGGTCAACGCGATTCATCTTGGCCAAACATCGCAGGAATATTCCGACCCGATCTCAAAGAGCTTCTCAAGAATGAGAAGAGGGCGATTCGTGATCTCATCTCAGTTCATCCAAATGAATTTGCGTCAGACGAAACAATGCTGGATAAGCTTGTCCGGATGCAGCATTTTGGATTGCCGACGCGACTGCTAGATGTTTCACTGAATGCGTTGGTCGCGCTTTATTTTGCAACGGACCCAGGTCCTGATGTTCGCGCATCGAGTGATGGCAACGTCACAGCCTTCGCGATTCCGTCGGAACGCGAGAAATACTTCGACAGCGATTCAGTGAGTTGCCTCGCGAATCTGGCAAATATGACTTCCGATGAGAAGGTAAAAATAAACCGACTGAGAGAATCGCTGAAAGGGGAAATATCTAGTGCAGCAAATATCACGAAATTCAACAAGAACGCGGTTATTAAACGGCTGCATCAATTTATTCGAGCTGAAAAGCCATACTTTCTTCCGATCACTGACCCCGTAGATTTATTCAAGCCATACTATGTTCAGCCCAAAATGAGCAATAGGCGAATCCTGGCGCAATCTGGCGCATTCATTCTCTACGGCATAGACGCACGTAAGAAAATGTTTTTCCCGGACACTATCGAAGAAACAACATTCATTATCAAACAGGGTGACAAAAGCGCTATTCGCCGGTCACTTGAGAATCTAGGCATCAACGAAAGTACGCTCTTCCCTGAAATAGACAAGGCCGCGACTCGGATCAAGAACCAATACTCAACCTAACAGCCATCATTCAAACCGCTTGCGACACACACAAAGCTACATGGCGAAATCTGCTCGGTGGCGAGCAGAACGGTTAGCCTTGAAAGTCCCACAATTACTGTTTAGGCTTTCCGCCATTTATCTCTGCCGCCAACATTCGTGTCACGGACGCGCTCAACGTGAACTGCTGCATCCGGCTTCATCTCGCGAGCCCGCTCAATGGCTTCAGATTGGGTCGGAAGAATTGCACTCGCCCGCTCCGAACCTGGTTTCCTTATTGCATAATCTCCCTGATCACGCCTTTCGATATACAGTGCGGCCTTGGACATAAAGCCCCCCTTTCCTGCTAGGTAGGATACACCCCCTTCCGATATCACAATGAACCCGCCAAATCCCGGTAGTGCCTCAGTTTGAAATCTCCAACCAACTAAGGAACGCTTCAACGCCTTCGGTTAGGTTTTGTGGCCCCATATCCGCGTGAAACTGCTTGTCCTCCACCCAATAGAGAATCCAGTCGTTTTCGCTTCTCTCGATCTTTACGCGGTCAATGGCGCGGTTTTCTGCTTCGGTTCCGCTCAGGTCAATCTTCAGCGTCCAGCCCGGATTATCGAGCGTGTCAATGCTTATGCCGAACGCATGTTCCCACTCACCATCACATTGGGCCGAATACCATTTTTCTAAACGCGCTAGGGGATTCATATCTCCCTAGTTTGCCAGAGCTGCGACCGACTAAGCACGTTTCTTGTAGGGGCCACGCTTCTTAGCTACAGGTTCCGGCAGGATGGCTACCAACTCTTCGATTGTCCACACATGATGCGCCAGACCAGCTTCCATTGCAGGGGTCACGCGCAACGTCTTATGCACTCGGCAGAAGTTGTAGTGCATGAAGTGGAGAGCGATTGCGGCCTCATGGTTCTCCCACTTCTTGCTGAACGCGTTGGTCAGGCGAGTGAATCTCCGAACCTGCATCCGTGTCGTGAGGTTCAGCCGTTCAACGTAGGACGTGCTGATATGCAGCGGGTCAGGTGAGCCAGAGAGTACGGCGGTCTGCGTTCCAATGCAATCTCCAGTGCTGTAACGGCGGTCTAGCGCCGTATCGTTGCCATAAAGTTTTATCAGCATCGCATAACTCACATCGCAACCAAACGCACTCTCTACGGCCTCTGCATAAGCCCTGTGGCCATCCGTGGTGAGTTGGATATGGGAAGTGAGCCGCGATGCCACATCCTTCATGAATACGTTTGCCCATGCAGCGCCGCGCTGCCCTACGAGGTAGGAGATAACCAGTTTGGAATCGGCATCAATGGCCGTCCACGTCCAAGCATCGCCCCATCCCTGTGCGACCTGCTCCTCTGTTGCGTTCGCCATCTTCGCGCCAACGAATGACCAGATTTCATCGCACTGCACACGCTTTGACTTCAATCCCTGCACGTTCTTATCGTGATACTCACGGCAAGCATCACCCATCTCTACAAGAAGTTTTGTGATGGCGTTCTGCGAGAAACCCGTCATGCGAGATGTTGCGCGGATGCTGTTTCCCTCTACCAAGCAAGAGATAATGCGGGCGCGGTCGGGATTGCTTAGGTAATTCATAATGAGAATTATGCTTGATAAAATAGCACGTGTCAAGCGCCTTGTTTCGTATTATTGCGCATTTGAGCATTAATTCGTGTTCCACGTGGAACAAAATAAGTTCATTATAATGAATAGCTTGGATGTTTTCTGTTGGGGAGCTAACTGAGCTAGCAAGAAATTCAGTAATCGAACCCAACAAAACCGATTGACTCTGGCTAGCTTGGATTGTATTTTGGGAGATATAGAAAGAACGAGCCGGGGCTCCCTGAGAAAGAAACACCCGGCTTCGTTACTAGGCGGAGGCTCAGATGATAAAAATACGACCTCGCCCCTGAAAAGGGCGTGCCATATCAGCATCGGCCTCGCTGTCTCCATTTTAGAGCAGCGAGGCCGCTAAAGAAAGGAGAAAACGATGATTGAAGGTAATGGTCAAGATGCGTATGGCGCTGTTATCGCCGACCTCGAAGAGAAGATTGAAAAGATGCAAGCCACTGTTGAGCAGTTGAAGTCGCTGCGCGGTCAGGGAGCATCTTCGACAATCACTGCGTCCGGTTCTGGTACGCCGACATTTGGACATGACTCGTTCTTCAATATGTCAGTCACAGAGGGCGCACGGAAGTATCTCGCGGCTATCAAGAAAACCGCAACAGCGGGAGACATCACGGACGCTTTGGTAAGGGGGGGATGGAAAACCACCTCGAAAAAGCCAGTAGAAACTGTCCGCGTAACTCTTGGCCGTGAGGCTGACTTCGCTAAGATTAATGGTCAATTTGGATTGGCAGAATGGTATCCGGGGCGACGTGGCGCTAAGGGTAAGAAGGATGCCGTCTCCCTCAATCCCAAGACGTTTGAAGAAGACCCAGACGAGGACGCAGCCTATGAGTCTCGTCGCGACCAAAACGACCCTAGCTAGCCCTTGTTCCAGCGTTTAGCGGATGCGGCCTTAGCTATCTCAGACCTGCGTTCAGGAGTTAATGCAACAGCCCGTGCATGGCCTCTCTTGGCTGTGGCGGCCTGATTCTTTTTTATGGGCTTGTCGCCCGTCGCTTGGTCGGCTATATGCTTCGCTAGCGTGTTCACGTCCATGCTCTAATCCTGCCACATCCCGCGAACGCCCGCCATCTCCCACGATTTCAAACTGAGGCACTACCCAAATCCCCGCCCATTTGCGCAGTCGGAACGCGATAAGGACGGAGGACCCGGTCTCTTGAGCTTCACTTCTGGGGTCGCGACTCCGGCGGCACAAGCCCTGAGAGGCGGTAGTACACAACGAGCTGGCCGTAGTGTTCTCCGCTATGCTCGATGATGCCGTAGGCGATGTCGAGGACGCGCGCTTTCTGCCCCGGGTAATAGAGAACCTCCGTCATCAGGCCTTTTTCGCCTTTCGACTGGATGGCGGCTGCGCCATCGGCGAAGGCTTTCTTGACGAACGCAACGATGTCGGCCTTTGACTTGTATTGCTCGCGCTTCGGATCTTCTGCCGCGGGAAGCTTCAGCCCCATCGCAGGATTCGTGAAGTAGTAGCAAGAACCCGCCGCGTGCAGTAACTGCTCGGCGAAGCTCCGCTGCGCGGGTGTCGGCTTGAAGTCGTATTTGTCCTCGGGAAAATCTTCGGCAAGCGCCGTCAGCTTGCGGCCAATCTCATTCCAGGAATCGAGCACGACTTTCGATTCCGGATCGGTAGGTTTGACGGCTGCATCTTTCTTCGCCGCGTCCTGGGCATGCGCAGTAAATGCGAATGCCAGCAGGACGGCAGCGAGAAACGTTGTTCTTTTCATTTCTTCCTCCACGATTGAGTTTCGTGAGTTTCGCGAACCGGAGCTTCAGTTTCTTATTTCGCCTGCGTCAGACCCGCAACAACAGCGGCCACCTTATCGAGCGTCTGGTTCCAGCCTTCCAATTGACCACTCTCTCTCGCACTCTCCAGGGGTTCATTTCCAATGTGAGTGAGTTTCGTCTGGCCGTTCCCGAGATCCTCAAAGAGGGTCACGTCGAACGCACCCTCTACGGCCTCATGGTCTATTCCTAAGTCCGCAGGGTCGACCTTGTTTCCCTTCGAGTCAGAAAAGTACATGGAGGAGACGATCTTCTCGTGCAGAACAATCTCGTGAAATTCAACCGCATTCCAGCCGCAGATCTGCCCATCCGGCGATCTCATGCAGCAGAGAAGTTTTCCTCCCACGCGAAAATCCATCTCGCACGTGGGGCAAGTAAAGCCCTTCGGTCCCCACCACTGCATGATGTACTTCGGGTCTGTCCATGCCTTCCAAACCAGCTCGCGCGGGGCATCAAAAACTCTTGTAATGGTCATCCGCTCAACTTCACCAACCGTCTTTTCTGTCATCTCTGACCTCCGTCCTTTTTCATTTGATTTACAACCATATCGAGCTTGTCGAAACTCTCTTCCCAGAACCGGCGATAGCTCATCGCCCAGTTGCTGACTTTCTTGATCGCCTCTGGCCTGAGCCTGCACACACTCTCTCGCCCACGCTTCGTCTTGATCACAATCCGCGCCCGCACCAGGTAGGCGATATGTTTTGAAATCATCTGCTGCGAGAGTGCAAACGGTTCCGTCAATCCATGCACCGAGGCAGGCCCATGGGAAAGCCGTTCGATCATGGCCCGGCGGGTTGGATCAGACAAAGCCGCGAATGTAGTATCAAGAGTATTCACAACCATATGGTTGTGGATACATTGGTAAATGTCAAGTGTGAATTTTGCGATTCTTGATTTCTCTCCAGGCGGCGAAGGACAGCAAGCTGAAGTTCAACGTCGAAAACCGCACCGCCTAATTCGGGGGAAAATCTCTCCACTACCGTCATCTCGACCGAAGGCTCACAGCTTCACCGTGAGCCGTAGTGGAGAGATCCTCGCATTTAGCGCTAAAGCTCGACCCAACCCCTTTCGTTTGTGAAATATTGGTTGCAAGTTGATCGAAGGGGAGGCGCGCGTGCGTCAACTTTGGAAATTGTCATTTCTAATCACCACACTTATCTGGGTTTCCGCTTATGCAGTAGCCCAGGCATATTCATCGTCACACAAAGTACAAATGATCACCGTTGAACCAGGTGTTCAGCTTGAGGTTCTAGATTGGGGCGGATCTGGCACGCCTCTCATTTTCCTGGCCGGTGCGGGAGACACCGCGCATCGTTTCGATGGGTTTGCTCCGCAGTTCATCAGGCAACATCATGTCTACGGTATTACGCGCAGAGGCTCTGGCGTATCTAGCCAACCAGCACCATCAAACGGCAACTACTCAGCAGATCACCTCGGCGACGATGTGCTTGCAGTCATGAAGGCGCTTCAGATCGATCGGCCCGTGCTGGTTGGTCATTCCATTGCAGGCGAGGAACTGAGTTCTATTGGCAGCCGTTTTCCAGGCAAAATTTCCGGGCTCATTTATCTTGATGCCGCCACAGACTTCGCTCTCTATGATCCGGCGCATCCGCTACTAGCCGTGGAGATGAACGACATTAAGAAGCGCATTGATGAGATCGAAGCGGGTGGCGTGGATGAGCAGAAGAAGCTATTGGAACTGGAGACTGCTGTAGCGCAATTCGAAACTGTTCTTCATCAGAACAACGCAGAAGTTGCGAATATGCCGCCGCTGCCGCCTCGTTCGCCAATCGGTGCGGCGCTCAATTTCGGCATGGAGAAGTTCACGAGCATTCCCGTTCCCGCTCTCGCCATCTACGCCTGCCCGCACAACTGGGACCGCTTACCGGATAGCGCTCGCAAGACCGCTCTTATCGCGGACGATAAAGCACGCTGCATGGGATGGGCTGAGAATTTCCATCGCGGCGTGCCCACCGCCCACATCGTCATGATCCCCAACGCCGATCATTACGTGTATCTCACAAACGAAGCGCAAGTCGTTGCGGAAATGAACACGTTTCTGGCTCAGCTTCATTGATCGAGAGCAGCCACAACGAGCACCTTTTGGTAGTAGCGGGCTTTGTGCTTCTGAATCGTTTCATTCGCGCGTTTATCAGGACTAATCCGCGTTGCGCCAGCGGCCTGAAAATTCTGGCAAGGTTTCGTATTGCTAACAAGGCTCGGCTATCATCTTTCATCGATTGACACTGCTTATCTAACTCCGCTACTTGAATCAGCGATCAAGTTCCCTTGTCGAGACTTCAGACCCGAGTGGTTCGCGGAACGGTTCTACAGAAATGCGCTCGTACCGCACTTCCAGCACGGTCAGGGTTTCAGTGCCACCCGGCGCATGAAGAACAACTTCGTCGTCCTCTGCGGCTTTCATTAATGCGCGCCCCAGGGGTGAGGCCCAGCTGATGTGGTTGCGCTCGAGATTGACCTCGTCTGTGCCGACGATGCACACCACTCGCTTTGCCCCCGCGGCATTCTCATAGCGCACGGTAGCTCCAAAGAACACCCTTGTTGCCCGCTGCCCCGTTCTCGGAGCTTCCGGGTCGACGACTTCCGCGGCTTCGATTCGTTTCGTCAGGAAGCGAATCCGTCCATCGATCTGCCGCAGACGTCGCTTGCTGTACTGGTAGTCGGCGTTTTCGCTGCGATCCCCATTGCCCGCAGCCCACGCCACCACCGCTACTACGGCCGGGCGCTCCTTGGTGAGCAAAAACTGGCGCTCCTCTTTCAGGCGCTCGAGACCGCCGGGAGTGATGTAGTTTTTGCCGTGGCTCGCCGCGGGTTCTTCTGCTTTCGGCCTTCTCGTAAACCCTTTTTGCATTTCGTTGTTCTCCCATCGCAAAATAGCCGAATGCTCCATTTATAGCGCGGCTTCATCGCGCGGCGTGGCAAAGAATACGACAGCAGCGTTTTATCGGGACTGATTCGAACAAGAACGCCAAAATCGATAAACTGGCAGTTGTGGAGGGTTTAGGTGCTGCTCTCAAAATTAAGAATCGGGTGTTTTTGGCTCTCCCTCGCGACGATAGCTTTAGCTTTACCGGCAGCCGTGTTGGCTTTGGCGCATCCGTTTCCGCTCATCGCAGACGGTAATGGAGGATATTCAAACTCGCGGAATTTTTCGGCGGTCACAGCAGCGCTATGCGCCTCTGCGTTAGCGTTTCTGTTCTCTATCTTTGCGAATCAGTGGCGCGGGCGCCTCATTCTCAGCAGCATCGCGCTAATCCTGCTTAGCTATCTGTCTCTCTTCACTGACGGACATTAATCTTTCGGTGCTGCGCTGGATTCGTACCGATAAGTCGGCTTATTGGCAGCCTACAGTGGCATTCCATTTGCTACGGGTCTCTATACTCCCTCCGCTTGAACTCAACTTTGGCCAGCTCGTGCCCCTGCTCGGCGGCCTTGCGATACCAGTAGCGGGATTGCGTATAGTCGTGCTCGACTCCCTGGCCAAGGTCGTAGAGATGAGCTAACTGGAACTGCGCCTCCGCATTCCCACCATCGGCTGCCCTGCGATACCACGCGGCGGCCTGCGCGAAGTCAAGTGCCACACCCTGGCCGGTGTAGTAGAGCTCGGCCAGCTTCTGTTGTGCTTCGGCAAAGTTCTGCGCGGCAGCCAGCCGATACCAGTGCACAGCCTCGGCATTGCTTTGCGCTACGCCTTCCCCTTTGCGATACATCAGCCCAAGGTTGTACTGCGCCCATGGCAACTGGCTGTAGGCCGCGCGCTGGCACCACGCGAACGCGTCGTCAAAATCTCCAACGGTGTAATAGCGGAAGCTAAGGTTGGCTTGCGCGTAGGCATGGCCCTGTTCCGCAGCTTTACGCTCCCAGTGTGCGGCCTGGTCTTTGTCTTCGGGTACGCCTTCGCCTTCGTCATACATCGTGCTCAGCACGTACTGCGATTCGGCGTGGCCTTGTTCCGCAGCGAGACGAAACATCGCAGCGGCGGTTGTGAAGTTACCCGCCTTGTAGGCGTCGATGGCCTCCAGATAATGAGGATTGGCGGCAGTATCGGCAGCGTCGCGCCGGCCGCGCGCAATGATACCGGCGGCGCGAGAGTGTACGGATAAAGCCGCGCGCCCCGGAACGTGTTCCAGTCCGGGCTTGTTCTTATCGGTCATGCGCTTGAACCTGGGTGAACCCAACGCGCTCGACGAACTCCAATCGATATTTCGCGTCGGCGACCTGCTGGCGGACCTTGGTCGCAAGCTCCGTCAACAGGTCGCGATGTTCTCGCGCAGCCGCCTCTGCATCCTTATGGAGCTGCCCAATCTCACCGTTGAGGAGTGTGTGCTGCTCTGCCTCAAGGTTCGCAATGTCGCGGTTCGCGTGTGCTATTTGGCGATCCATCCGGTCCAGCTCTGCCGCGCGGTCCTCGCCTGCAATCAATGTGTGAATTTCGCGGTGATCATCGAGCAGTTGCTGCAACATCTCCGCATCGCCGCGGGCATAGGCCTGGTTGGCGCGCGCCATCAGCAGAGTGAAGTGTCTCTGCTCCACTTCGTCGCGTGCGAAATCGGGATGGATGCGTTTTGCGAGCTCGCGAAAAAGCGTCTTCAGGCTCGGCAACGGGTCGGCGACTTCAGCCTCGCGGTCTTCGCCAAACGCGGCTTCATGAGATTCCTGTGCGCGTGCGCGCGCTTCCTCCGCACGCTGGCGGGCCCCGTCGGAGTCGTAAAGGTCCGCTTCGCGCTCGGCAATGCGCGCTTCCAGCTCATCGAGTTCGGCGTAGAGCTGGCCGACCTGGCGGAAGTAACGGCTCTCGAACGCAGCGAGCAGAGCGCGGAACTGTGCCAGTTCAGACTCGCGCTCGGCAAGGAGCGTGCGCGCCGCCGCCAGTTGCCTGCGCCGTTCATGCAGGCTGCTGTCTGTGGCGGGCGAGACAATAAGTTCGGTAGGGATTTCGGCTGCCAAGCGTCTTTTCCTGAGACTGAGCTTCCAGTTTAGCTGACCGGAAATCGAATCATCGCGCCAGGCTAATAGCGATGTTTCCTGCGCGCGTGTACCAAGCAACGCACCCTCCTTTATGCACCGCGTGCGATAACCTGATGCCTGCTGCTTCTTCTGCAAGCGGTTTGCACCAACCTATGCCCAAACGTGCCATCATCATCGGAGCAGGCCCCGCCGGCCTCACTGCCGCGCTGGAGTTTCTGCGCAAGACGAGCGCCCGCGGCGAAGAAGCAGTGCTGCCCATCGTGCTCGAGGCCTCGCAGGAGATCGGCGGCATCTCGCGCACCATTCGCTACAAGGGCAACCGCATGGATATCGGCGGCCACCGTTTCTTTTCCAAAAGCGACCGCGTGATGCAGTGGTGGATGGAACTGATGCCGCCCGCAGACGCTGCGGAGATTAGTTATCAGGGCAAGCGCCGCACCGTTGCCGTCCCGGATGACATTCACGAAGAACCACCGCTGCGTGGGCTTGGGCCTCTCGCGCATGGCCCTGAGCAGGCCGAGCCGGATGATGAAAACCCCGCCACCGAGCACACCGTCGTCGTCGAAGCTCCCGCCGAGCCCGAATCCTCTGACCTGGTCATGCTCATCCGCCCGCGCAAGAGCCGCATCTACTATCTGCGAAAATTTTTCGACTACCCCATCAAGCTCACCGGCAACACCATCAAGAACCTCGGCCCGGTGCGCATGGTAAAGATCGGCACAAGCTACGTGATGAGCCGGATCAATCCCATCAAAGAAGAGAAGAGCCTTGAAGATTTTCTGATTAACCGCTTCGGCCGCGAGCTTTACCTCACCTTTTTCAAGAGCTACACAGAAAAAGTCTGGGGAACTCCGTGCGACAAAATTTCCGCGGAGTGGGGAGCGCAGCGCATCAAGGGCCTTTCGCTCACCACCGCCCTCAAGCACTTTCTGCGAAAAGCCTTTACCAGCAGCAAGCCGCAGACCGCAGGAGCGCAAACTGACGTCGCGCAGAAGGGCACCGACACCTCGCTCATCGAGCGTTTCCTTTATCCCAAGTTTGGCCCCGGGCAGTTGTGGGAGCACGTCGCCGAGAAGGTGATTGCGATGGGCGGCGAGATCCACATGGGGCTGAAGGTCGTGGGCATTGAAGCCACCGGCAACACCGTAACCTCTGTCGAAGCCATGAACGAAAGTGGCGAACATGTCCGCTTCAGCGGCGACTATTTTCTCTCCACGATGCCGATGCGCGACCTGGTGCGCGCCATGCGAGTGGATGTGCCTGCCAATGTGCGCGAGGTTGCGGAAGGATTGGAATACCGCGACTTCATCACCGTCGGCATCCTCGCCAATAAGCTCGACGTCACCGAGTCCGACAAGACCTTAATTAAGGACACCTGGATTTACATCCAGGAGCCCGACGTCCTGCTCGGCCGCCTGCAGATCTTCAACAACTGGAGCCCGTACATGGTCTCCGACCCGACAAAGGTCTGGATCGGTCTCGAATACTTTTGTTACGAAACAGATCCGCTCTGGAAGATGCCGGACGAAGATCTCAAAAAATTTGCCGCGGAAGAGCTCGAAAAGATCGGCATCTTGCGCACCGCAGAGGTGCTGGACGCCCACGTGGTCCGCGTGCCGAAGACCTACCCGGCATACTTCGGCAGTTACAACCGCTTTGATGAGCTGCGATCGTGGACCGATGGATTCGAGAACCTGTTCCTCGTCGGCCGCAACGGCATGCACAAGTACAACAACCAGGACCACTCCATGCTCACGGCAATGGCAGTAGTCGATGGCATCGCGGCAGGTGGCGTGGACAAGAGCACCCTATGGTCGATTAATACAGAGCAGGAATACCACGAAGAGAAATCGCAGAAGGCCTAAGCATATTTTTTGTAGAGGACACTCGGCAGGCCAAGACCTTGGAAAGGACTGAAAATGTTTTGTTAAGGGCACGCGTTTACCCGTGCCGTAAGTTGCGCAAAAATAATTAGCGGTAGCCCTGGACTTTAGTCCAGGGTCTCAGCTGAGGTACGCTTTTATGAAATGCTCTGGACGAGGAACAGCGTGAAGAAGTGGATTGCATTGGCGGCGGTGGTTGTTGTGGTGCTTGCGGCATACAACCGCAACCGCCTCTACGTGCGCGACCCACTGGGTAGCGTGACGCGCAACGGCGCGAAGGAATCCGGTACGCAGGTCTATGTGAATTATTCCAATGATGCGTTGATTGAAAACGACAACTCACCTGCATACACGCTGCTGGTGCAGCACAATAGCCGCGCCGGCAGCCCCGTCGAGCTCCGCTGCCTGCATTGGCTGCTTTGTATGACGGATGCCGATGCGGCAACGCTTGTACAACCGCCGCCTTCCATCAATGTCGAACAGATGACCGGCAGATCAGTCCGATTTGTGGATAGCGATAAGCGAGAGACAGTCGTCGCCTTGCACTAGATTCAATTTCCCATTCGTACAGAGTTTTTTGCATTTAGGGCCGAAGGCCCGTCCTAAGGATGCCAATGAGGCTAGAGGGCTGTAAGCCCGACCTAAATAGCTTGTATAGAGCTTTTCTTAAAAAGCAGCCCAACGGTTACACTCGCAAGCGATGCAGACTCTCGAACAGCTGAACGAACATTTTTCCATCCCCGGCGCACTCACCTTCGAGTCAGACAGCGGTGGCCTTATCGCCGCGCGCGTTTCTACGCCTGCATGCACAGCAGAAATCTATCTTCACGGAGCGCATCTCACCGCGTGGCAGCCCGCCGGCCATTCACCCGCACTTTTTCTTAGCGAACGCTCCGTCTTCGCCGCGGACAAAGCGATTCGCGGCGGCGTGCCCATCATCTTCCCCTGGTTTGGAGCACGCACAGCCACTCCACAGAGCCCGCGGACTGACGGCCCTTCGCATGGCTTCGCTCGTACATCGCTCTGGCAGGTTGCGTTCGCGGCACTTGCCGGAGACGACCTGCATCTCACTCTCACCCTGGCTCCGGATGAGGCTTCGCGCTCGCTCGGCTTCGATCATTTCCAGCTCGCGTACGAACTTGTGCTCGGTGCGGAACTGCGCATGCGGCTTACCGTTGCCAACCAGGCTGAAACCTCGCTCCACTTTGAAGAAGCGTTGCACACGTATCTCGCCGTCGGCGATGCGGCGCAGGTAGAAATCCGAGGCCTCGCCAACACCGAGTTCCTCGATAAAACCGACAACCTCCAGCGCAAGCGCCAAACAGAAGAAGTTCTCACACTCACTCAGGAAACCGACCGGCCCTATCTCAACACCGCTGCGACCGTTACGCTGGACGACCCCATTCTTCGCCGCCGCATTGCGGTCGCCAAAACGAATTCACTCACCACGGTTGTGTGGAACCCGTGGTCCACCGCCGGCGCAAAGTTGCCGGACATGGACCCCGATAGCTGGCGCAGCATGACCTGCATCGAAACCGCCAACGCTGCCGAGAACGCAATCATTCTCGCTCCACACGCCGCGCACACGATGGAAGCGCATCTCCGCCTTGAGAAATTTGAGAGCACGGAGAAGTTGCCACAGTGAGCAGGCTGATCCAACTTATATTGGCCTCCGCCTCGCCTCGCCGCCGAGAGCTTCTCGCGCAGGCCGGCTATGAGTTTGAGGTTGCTCCTGCGCACATTGATGAATCCCGCGGCGCTCACGAAGATCCCTCCGCCTATGTCGTTCGGCTCGCACTCGAAAAAGCTCAGGCAATCTATGCGCAACATCCTGACGCCGTCGTTCTTGGAGCCGACACCACCGTTGTGCTCAATGGCGAAGTCCTGAACAAGCCGGAAAATCTCGCGGAAGCGGAGCGCATGTTGCGTGCGCTCTCCGGCCACACTCACCAGGTGCATACCGGAATTGCCGTTGTCGCGCGCGATGTGGAACGCACGCACGTAGAAACCACCGACGTCATCTTTCGAGCGATCACCGAAGAAGAGCTTGCCGCCTATCTCGCTACCGGCGATTCGCTCGACAAAGCTGGCGCTTACGGTATCCAGGGTTATGCCGCGCGCTGGATTCCGCGCATTGAAGGCGACTACTTCAATGTGATGGGCCTGCCTGTGGCAGCAACTGTGCGGTTGCTGGCTATGTAGCGGTGACCCCTCCCCCCGGTACTTTTTTGCTCAAAGTCTAGATTTCAATAAGCTTAATTTCAAAGTCTAGAAAACAAAGAAGTTGAAGGCTGGCAATAATTGACTTGGCTAACCCAAGGGCGGTTGCGGGAAGTCGTCGGGTATTGGTGGAGAAGGCACTTTCACCAAGTTCTTAGACCAGACCTTAAAGGCATAAACTACTGCGCCATAGTGGAGGCCAAATAAGAGAGCAAGAAACCAACCCAGGCGGACAAGTGTTGTTGATCTTTCTACAACAATCCAATAAACGCACATCGTGATGTACAAGGCTAGAGACGCGAATATGGTACACACTGCAAATAAGCCGAATAATGTCGCCACGAAATCAGACAGGTGCTCTCTCCGCGCATTGGCGCTCACCACATCGCGCACGAACATGAAAACAATAAGGGCCGTAAAACTCACGACGACAATCAGAAGCACCCAGACGACCCACACAACAATTTTGGGCAACCTATATTTATTGTTCAGTAAGTAGCTACCCATGCCAGCCATGCTACCGCAGAACAGGCCGCCTATTCGTTGGCCTTTGTTTCTTCATTCGGTGTGGCTGTAGCATTCCCAGTGGAATCCGCCCCGCTCGTCATCCAGCCAAAGGTATTCGCCGTCGCTTATGCGGGTCACGACGCCAGACTCGCCCGGATGGAGCCTTACGCGGTCGAAATAAGACCAAGACCATCCAACAACTCTCTCGGCAGGGTTGAACGTCACGCGGTCGCCGACGCGAAACGGATTTTCCATGCCAGCCATGCTACCCCATTGCTGACTGACTCTCTATTGTGTATGCGCCGCTGGTAGCATGGCGGAATGCCTCCAGACCTTTCAAGTTCCAACTGGAAGATCGACCGCGCCAAGGACCTGCTCAATACTCTCGACGGTGAAGTTCGGGCTTGGATAGACTCTAAACCTTACCGTCTCGAAACTGTCATCAATCCAGAGCGCACCCGCGCAAGTCTCGTCGTTAGAAACTATGAGGCTCCTCCAATCGTCCGTTGGTCTCTGATGGTAGCCGATATTATTCACAATCTTAGGTGTGCAATCGACCATGCCTTCTGGGCTGTAATGATCGATACTTTCCCGGCTGCTTTGCCGCCCAAGACGGATAAACTGACATTCCCCATCTGGGATAATCCTCCGTCCTCCCATCAACTGAGACCGTTGAAACCTCTCGGGCAAAAGCTCATCGACGCTATCAAGGCTGTACAGCTTTACAACAATCCCACGACCGCCTTCCCCGTGCACGAATTGGCTATTATCCGAGACATCGACAATGGGAACAAACACAAACTTTTGTTTACCTTGATGTCCTCCCTTGCAATAGTTGAGGTGAAAGCAACAGGGCTTGGGAAGGACTACAAGAATGCCCCTCCAATTACCGAGCTGCACAAGGGAGAGATCAAGGATGGCGTAGAAGTTATAGTGACAACTTTTGACGTCCCGCAGCCTGATATGAAATACGAGTGCGCTAAATATGTGGGCATCATTGCGATGCAGCATCCCATCGCAAATCGACTAGGGCAAGATCGCGATGACTATGCTGCGCTGGTTGACGCTCTTTTCGTCCAGGTTCGACAGACAATCAGTGAGTTCGTCGTTATGGCTGCTTAGTTCAATCTTGAGGTACACCTCCGCCTTTCCGGCGGAAGTAATACGACGCAAGTCCCCTGTCCATTAGCCACGCATCGCGTTCCTGTGCTGAAAGAGCAACCATTCTGCGCATCTTAGACTGCCGAGATCATCCCCGCCAGCAGCGCCGTCCGCTCCACCAAGTGCTTCTTCACCACGTGCTCATGCGCCGCATGCGCTCCAGCGCCAACCGCACCCATGCCGTCCAGCGTAGGAATGCCGAGCGCCGCAGTGAAATTTCCGTCCGAGCCTCCGCCGGTCGCGGCTTCATCTAAAACAAATCCCATCTCCGCCGCCAGCGCGCGCGCCTTGCGAAACAGCGCCACTGTTCCCGGCCTGCGCTCCATCGGAGGCCGGTTGATTCCTCCGCTCACCGTGAGCTTGCAAGCCTTGTCCGTCACCTTCAACGAACGAAACATCTTCTCAACGCGCGCCGCATCGGCGGATTTCACAATGCGTGCATCCACTTCCGCGCGGCAATGTGCAGCGACGACATTCGAGCGTGTGCCGCCCGCGATCACTCCGGCATTCACCGTGATGCCGCGGCGCAAATCTGTAAAGCTGGAAACTTTTTCGACCAGCCGCGCCATTTCCAACACGGCAGAATGTCCACGCTCGAAGTCGACGCCGCTATGCGCCGCAACGCCCTCAACGCGCAGATCAAAATGTCCCACTCCCTTGCGCGACGTCTTGTAGGCCAGCACCTGCGCAGGCTCCAGCACAAAGACCGCCGCACATTCGCGCGCCAGCGCCTCGGTGATAGGCCGTGAAACCGTGCTGCCGACTTCTTCATCGCTGTTCAGCAACAGTGTCACCGGCCGCATTTTGTTGAGCTGCCGCAAAGCCGCGACGGCCTCAAGCGCCATCACCACTCCCGCCTTCATATCCAAAATTCCTGGCCCGTAGATTTTCCCGCCGCCCTCGCGCCACGGCATTTTAGCGAGCGTGCCCATTGGCCAAACCGTGTCGAGGTGCCCCAGCAGCATCACACGCGAGCGGCTCTCGCGAGCCGTGCCAAATCGAAGTTCCAGTACATCGCCAAACTCCCGCTGCCTGTGCCGCTTCACCCTGGCTCCGAGCCCCACAGCCCAGCCGGCCACCAGATCTCCCGCACGATCCACACCGGCCTTGTCTTCGCTGGGCGATTCCACCTCTACCAGCGCCCTCAAGCGTTCGAGTAGATGGCTCTCCGCCGCTTGTAACGCACGTGATATCTCCAGCATCGGCATCCACTTACCCTAGAGCATTTTCGGCAATAATTTATTTGGTTAACTCACGGGCTGAAAGTCGCTCGGCCTTACTTCGGTAAGCCACAAGAATCACACCTATCACCAGCAATATCACGGGGATTATAAAGACAACCTTATCGAAGCCAAATGCAGTCAACTTGCTTCCATCGCGGAGAGACAGCATTACTTCCAGTGTCACCGCCTCAGAAAGCAGAAGCCCTAATCCGACTCCGATTATGAGAAAGCCAAACTCTCGTTTGCTCATGCCAGCCATGCTCTCACGAGATTGGGTGGCCAACGCATGTTTACGCCCGGGAATACCCTATCGCACGACCGGGTACCTGTGTCAAAAAAGCCACACTTGCCAGTTCTTAAAACGGGTGTAATCTGGCGCTTATCTGATGCCCGAACCGCTTTTGCCCATGGACACCCAATTCGAGCAGACCATCCAAAGCCCGCTGGAATTCAGCGGAACCGGCCTGCATTCCGGCGTTCCTGTCTCCATGCGCCTGGTCCCGGCGCCGGCCGGCTCGGGCGTGGTCTTCCGCCGCTCCGATCTGGCCAACTTTGAAATCGCCGCCACCGGCCGCAACGTCGCCCGCGTCAGCTACGCAACCTCGCTCATGCGCCAGGGCGTGCTCATCTCCACCACCGAGCACCTGCTCTCCGCGCTCATCGGCCTCGGCGTCGACAACCTCATCGTCGAGATCGACAACCTCGAAGTGCCCATCCTTGACGGCAGCTCGCAGCCGTATGTGCAGGCCATTCTCGGCGTGGGCCTCAAGCGTCAGCGCCGCCAGCGCGAATACATGCGCATCCTTAAAGATGTTGAAGTCCGGGAGGGCTCCAAGTTCATCGGCGTCTATCCGGGCGAAGGCTACTCGATTAACTACCGCATCGATTTTCCCCCGCCCATCGGCGTAGAAACCTTCGCCGGCGATCTTGAAGCCGGTGCTTATGCCGAACTCATCGCGCCGGCGCGCACCTTCGGTTTTCGCGAAGACGAACCCATGCTGCGCAACATGGGCCTGATCCGCGGCGCCTCCAGTGACTGCTCCATCATCATCGGCGGCGGCCGTGTAGAAAATCTGCCGCTGCGTTTTGAGGATGAGTTTGTCCGCCACAAGGTGCTCGACCTCATCGGCGATCTCGCGCTCGCCGGCCGCCGCATCTGGGGGCGCGTGGTTGCGGAGCGCGCCGGCCACGCCATGCACACCGCATTAGTTCAGCGGTTGCTGCGCGACCGCTCCGCCTGGGAGCTGGTCACGCGTCCCGAACGGTTTGCCGCCGAGCTCACGCCGCTGGGCCACGCCTCAGAGCCTGAGCATCGAGCCGCATGAGCGTCTTTGTTGAACATCGTCATCTCGACCGGAGCATGGCGGCTTTATCGTCATGCGTAGTGGAGAGATCCCTGCATTTGCTTTTCTCCTGCTCCGGAACAACAGCATGACCGCCGCCATCGCGCTCGGCTCCAACCTCCCCTCATCCTTCGGTTCACCGGCAGACAATCTTCGCGAAGCTCTCCACCGCATGGCCGCGCTCGGCAATGTTAAAGCTGTCTCCAGCTTTCACACCACAGATCCAGTTGGCTATCTCGACCAGCCGCAGTTCGTAAACGCCGCGGCTCTGCTCGAAACAACGCTCACCCCGCTGGAACTACTTCATGGCCTTCTCACCATCGAGCGCGCCATGGGCCGCGACCGCACGTCCGCCCCACCTAAAGGACCGCGCATCATCGACCTCGACCTGCTGCTCTACGGCGACGTCATCCTCACCACCCCCGAGCTAACGCTGCCGCACCCAGCGATGCACCAGCGCGCGTTTGTCCTCGCACCACTCGCAGAAATCGCACCTGATCTACAGCACCCCACACTGCATTCCACAATCGCTGAACTTCTCTCAGCTCTCTAAGGGCCAACGGCCCGCTCTATACCAGCCCAGGGCGTAGCCCTGGGTAAGGATGCCAAGAAGAAGAACAGAGGGCTGAAAGCCCGACCTATTGGGAGTGGCTTTCACTCCACCGATTTCATATCGGCACAAACATCTCCGCTTCTAACTTCCTCCGTCGCACCAGCCCCGCCACCACCTCACCGCCCGCATGCACCCATAACGCAAACTGCTCCGCCGCTCCGGCAAAATCGCTCGCATTCACCTTCTTCAATAACGTCGACTTCAGCAGCGATCCGCAACCCACGTTGAAGCAAAAATCCACCAGGGCATCGAACTGGTTCTGCGTGATCGCCGCCGTCACCGCGCGGTTCACACAATCGACCGCACTCTGCAAATCGGCGCGCAGCAGCGCCTCGGCCTGCGCTTCGTCGATCGTCATGCCTTCCACCACATCCGGCCCGGTATGTCCGTAGCCAATGGTCAGTACGCCGCCGCAGTCCCGGTAGGCTGTCAGCCGCAACCCCTCAAATCCCTTGGTTAGAGCAATCCCCGCGTCGCTGTATGTCATTGTCTTCATCCTTCCTCCTTTTGCTTTTCTCTGCGTAACCTTTGCGCCCTCCGCGCCTCCGCGTTTTCCTTTGCTTTTGCTTTTCGCTTATCCCGCCACGAATGCATCAAAGTCCGATACCCGAACATCCAATCTTTTGGCTTAATCCATCGGCGTAAACTAAGCTGTCGAGCTAAATACCCGCGCACAATCCTCGCGCTATCAGAACGGAGAACTTACCCGTGGCAGAAACCATCTACGACCTCGCAGTCATTGGCGGCGGCCCCGCCGGTTACACCTGCGCAATCCGCGCCGCGCAACTCGGCCTCAAGGTTGCCCTCGTCGAAAAGACTGACAAGCTCGGCGGCACCTGCCTCCACGTCGGCTGCATTCCGACCAAGGCGATGCTCTTCTCTGCGGAGGTCTGGGACCACCTCAAGCACGCCGAAAGCTACGGCATCGAAGGCGCGAGCTCACCAAAGCTCAACTGGACCAACGTGCTCAAGCG
>Ga0206875_1113_pt1 | contig 21117 bp, 19 predicted proteins | sample Alteio_BWOrgCont_9_FD_152616 | JGI IMG/M metagenome (GOLD analysis project Ga0206875, IMG submission 152616) | Enriched cells from forest soil in Barre Woods Harvard Forest LTER site, Petersham, Massachusetts, United States -... | ecosystem: Environmental > Terrestrial > Soil > Temperate forest > O... | reverse complement strand
ATTCCGGAAGAAAAAGAAGCGATTAAAGTCTAAGCCAAGCAGATCGAGCAAAGAGAAGCGGCTGAAGTCAAAGAAAATTCATTCTGAGAAAAAGAAGTTGAGAAGAATGCCTTAAATTTTTTAATATGACAGAGAATAATACCATAAGAGAAGTTTATACAGTCAGCTTAGATGTTTTTGCGAAAATAGTTACAACAATGGTTTTTGCAATGATGCCTGGCGGAATAATTTTAATGTTTACCACACCACCCTGGTATGGCGGGCTTTTTCTTTTTTTTACCGGGTTCTTACTTACTGGTATTTTTTATTTGTATAGTGTTAGGTGTTATATTCTCACTAATGATAAATTCATCATTCAGCGGCCTTTTTCGCGGTTCAACCGCGAGATTCTGTATTCAGATATTATAAGTGCCCGATTGCCTGAAAAAGGAGATTTTAAATGGACATTACGCACTGCCGGGAACGGAGGAATGTTTGGTTACTCCGGCGATTATTCGAGCGAAAAACTGGGTGATTTTACCATGTATTCAACAAACCGGAAGAAATCTGTAATAATCAGGCTGAGACATCCTAAAGAAACCATTGTTATTTCTCCTGATGACCCGAAAATGGCAGAGGCAATTACCAGCAGGTTGGCGAAAGGATAATTTCCGGAAAACCTTAGGGATTTAATAATGCATATCATATTGATTATTAACTATATGTTATATAATTAAAATTATAGGTTTAGATGGGTAACATTGCCATCTAACTGAGTACTATAAGCTATAAATGAAAAAGAGTTTACTTTCAGTTTTAGTTTTTCTGGTTTCTCTGATCGGGGTTTATGCTCAGAATCAGCCTACACTAGGTGGCCATCCTGAAGATCGGCCTGCTACACATACAACGCACGATGGCAGTAATACACTAGGGCAAAGCTATTACAGGCACGATGTTTGCGGGCTTAATTTTGTTGAAGCAGATACTTTAGTAGAAACAAGGAGCACGACCTATGGTTTTAATGCAAATGGAACCGGAATTCCGACTTTTGTAAATATTCACGGCCTTCCTACCGGCTGCGATTCAATTGTAAAGGCATATTTATACTGGGTTCAATCATATACTGTGGGTAATGGTGATCCTACCTCGCTTACCGTAACAAACCCGGCTGCTGCAAATTTTAATTATACGGTCAATAATATCGGGCTTTCGGTTGGGCAAAACTGGGGCGACATAGGCACAGCTACTTACCGGGCCGATGTAACTAATTCAATCAGCGGCAATGGTAAATACAACATTAATATAACGGGTTCAGGTACAATGAGCAACGAAATTGACGGGGTAAGCCTTATTATAATCTACCGTGATTATGCTGCTACATATACCGGAAGTATAACCTTGTTTGATGGTGCCGATGCCGAATGTACATCGGGCATTACCCTGAATTATACGGGTAATGGTTTTAGTACCTGTGCTGCAAGCCCTAATGCTGTTGCTTTTGGCCTTTTTGGTGATATGCAATCTAACATTGGTACGGGTACAAACGTGCAAACATTCAATGGCAGCACAGCCACTTTTACCAATAATTTCTGGAACTACGATGCTATAACAACAACACTTACTGCGGGGCAGAATTCAATTGTTTATAATACCTATACCAACGACTTAAGCGATTGTTATGTGATAAGTTTATTGGGCCTTTACTGGCAAAATACAAGTTGTGTTACTTGCACAGTAGGTTCTAGTAAACTTAACCTTACCATGACCCAGACGCCGGCAAGTTGTGGTGCCAATAATGGCAGTGCCAACGTAACTACTACGGGAGGTACACCTCCTTATACATATAATTGGTCTACCGGTGCAACCACTTCTTCTATAACTAATATGCCTCCGGGAACATATACGGTGACAGTAAAGGACGCCGGTTGTGATAATGCAATTGATTCTGTTAAAATTACTACGTCAACTCTTCCTTTAACCGTAAAAACAAGTTCGGGAGGTTCTTTTTGCCTGGGAGGCACAGGTACATTAAACGCAAAGGGTGCAGGAGGAGATAGCATTTACACCTATACCTGGAATCCAGGAAATATTATCGGGCAGACAATTGTTGTATCACCAACCGTTACAACTACATATACGGTTACGTTAACAGATGGATGTAGTTCGGCACCGGCTAAAGGCACCGTTGTTGTTACTGTAAATCCGCAGCCTTCCATTGCATTTGGAGTTGATTCGGCAAATGGATGTTACCCACTATGTGTCAACTTTACCAATAACACCATAATAGCTTCAGGCACGGTAAAAACATGGCAGTGGAGTTTTGGCGACGGAGGTACTTCTACTTCTCAAAACCCTCATTATTGCTATACCAAACCGGGGGTATATACAGTAACCTTAATTGCCATATCCGATAGTGGTTGCAAGCAGCAGTTATTTATAAATAATATGATAACTGTTTATGATCACCCGCATGCTAATTTTACTTACGCTCCTCAACTGGTTACTATATTACAGCCTAATGTTCAGTTTACCGACCTAAGCGTTGATCAATATGGTATAAACAAATGGTTTTGGTCTTTTGGTGATCCTGCTGATTCTACAAGCACAGTTCAGAACCCAAGTCACACATATGCTGATACAGGCACATTTTGCACCTCGTTAACTGTCACCAATATTCATAATTGTACCGATGCTGTTGAAAAATGTATAATAGTTGAGCCTTTCTTTGCCCTTTATGTTCCCGATGCGTTTACCCCTAACCACGATGGCTTAAATGATGTGTTTTTGGCTGAAGGGAAATATATATGCAGCTTTGAAATGTGGATATTTGACCGTTGGGGCATGCAGATATTCCATTCTACTGATATAACCAAGGGCTGGAACGGAACTGTTGGTGGCGACTCAAAACAGGTTCAGGAAGATACCTATGTTTACCTTATAAAAGCGCAGGATTGCCGTGATGGCCAGCATCAATTACATACCCTTATAGGAAAGGTAACTTTATTAAGATAATTCAGTAACTTTTTAACACAGTTTTCCACAGTAAAACAACCCTTTTAAGCCCATTGTTTCTGCAATATCGGGCAAGCTGGTTTTTAACGACATAGCCCCTTTTTTACACGCTGGAAACTTTTTATTCAGCGAGCTACTTATTTTTCTACATTTGTGTACTTACATGTATTGGACTAATGCTGAAATGAGACAATTTGGCAAGGCATTTGCTTTAATTATTTTCACCCTGTTATCCCTAAACCAGGTTTATGGGCAGGATAACGTTTGCATGCAAAAATCTGTCCCTTACAAGGCAGGTAAGTTCTCTTTTGCTGCTACCAGTGGCGATTTTAACGGAGATGGTAAACCCGATGTTGCTGTTGTTAACTACAATGGCGATGATATGGTTATACTAATCAATAATGGCGATGGAACCTTTAAAGATCCGGTTAAAATACCTACCGGCCACTATCCTACCTCGGTAAAAGCAGCCGATTTTAACAATGATGGTAAAATGGATCTGGCAGTTAGTAATGTAGGTAGTGAAACCATATCGATATTTTTAGGTAATGGCGATGGTACATTCCAGCCCAAGCAGGATATTCCGGGTGGCCCATTTCCTTGTTATGTTGCTGTTGCAGACTTTAATCACGATAAGAATATGGATATTGCCATATCTAACGACAGTAGCAATACGGTTAGCATAATGACAGGTAAAGGAGATGGTACCTTTACACAAGGTGGTGTTTTTAAGGTTGGCGAATATCCTTCGCCAATTGCTGTGATTGATTTTAATGGCGATGGTAACGATGATATGGTTGTTACCAACACAGGCGGTAACAGTATTTCTGTGCTTTTAGGTAATGGCGACGGAACTTTTAAAAAAGCATCAGAATATTCAGTGGGAAGTTATCCTAACTGCGTTGCCGCCGGCGATTTTAATGGCGATGGAAAGCCTGATATTGCGGCGGTTAATAGCGCTAACGGTACTGTTTCTATATTGCTTAATAAGGGCGATGGAACATTTACCAAAGGCACTGATCAACCATGTGGCGGTGGTGGGCCTATATCAATTGTAGCTACCGATGTAAATAAAGATGGTAAAATGGACCTTGCATTATGTAATGCGGGTACTAATAATATTGGAATATTGCTTAATGATGGTAAAGGTGGCTTTGCCCCGGCACAAATGTTTCAATCGGGCATATCCCCCATATGCATACTGGTTGATGATTTTAATAAAGACGGTTACTTAGATTTCCTTACCGTAAATAATAACGAAAGCGGTTCGATATCTATATTTCTCGGCTGCCCTTCAAAACAGTAGAAAGTCATATTTAAACTGAAGTTTCTTTAGTAAATTTGTAAGAAACAGTAAAAGATCAAAAGTATGTACGTACAACAAATATATACCGGTTGCCTTGCACAGGCAGCCTATTACATCGAATCGGAAGGCGAAGCCGCCATTATTGACCCATTGCGCGATATACAAGCGTATATTGATATTGCAAAAGCAAGGAATGCGCAAATAAAGTATATACTCGAAACTCACTTTCATGCCGATTTTGTATCGGGCCATATTGACCTCGTGAAAAAAACAGGAGCTAAAGTTATTTATGGCCCTAAGGCAAAAGCAGGGTACGATATTATTTCGGCTGATGACGGACGGGTATTTACATTGGGCAAGGTAAAAATTGAGCTGATGCATACTCCTGGCCATACAGTAGAGTCATCATGTTTCCTCGTGAAAGATGAGAACGGAAATGCAACATCTCTCTTTTCGGGCGATACACTTTTTGTGGGCGAAGTAGGTAGGGTCGATTTGGCTGCAAGGCAAGACCTTACTAAAGAAGAACTTGCATCAATGTTATATGATTCATTAGAGAAGCTTAAAAAATTACCTGATAGTGTTATTGTATATCCGGGCCATGGTGCTGGTTCTGCTTGTGGTAAAAACATTGGTAAGGAAGCTACAACTACAATAGGGGAACAACGAAAAAATAACTATGCACTTCAGCCCATGAGCAGGGAGGCATTTGTTAAAATAATAACGGAAGGATTGGAAACACCTCCGCAATACTTCTTTACTGATGCGGTTATTAACCGCAATGGTTATAAGGATAATATGGAAACGCTTTTAGATAAAAATGTACACGCAATAGAAGTAGCTGAGTTTAAAAAATCAGTTGATTCAAATGCTGTAATACTCGATACCCGTAATGCTGATGATTTTGCAAAAGAACATATACCCGGTGCAATTAATATTGGTTTGAGTGGCCAATTTGCTATATGGGTAGGAAGCCTTTTTGCCGATGTACCGTTTTTACTTATTTGTGATGAAGGCAAAGAAAGCGAATCGGTAATGCGATTGGCACGTGTAGGTTACGATAAAGTATTGGGTTATTTGAAAGGCGGAGTAAATGCATGGAAAGCAGCGGGCAATAAAACCCTAAGTATTGAATCTGTTTCGGCAATTGAATTTGTTAAACATATAGGTAATGGCAGCAAACTTATTGATGTTAGAAATGAAGGCGAAGTTACCAATGGAACTATAAAAGATGCTATTAATATACCACTTGCAAGCTTGCCTAAAAAACTAACCGAACTGGATAAGAGCACTCATTACTATGTTTATTGCCAGGGTGGGTACAGGTCAATGATTGCAAATTCTATTTTACAGAAGAATGGCTTTACCAATATTACTAATGTAATTGGCGGTATGGGTGCCATTGCTAAAACCGGAATAAAACTCGAAGTTCCTTTAGAAGTTTAACCTTCGAAAGTAAAGGAGATTAAAAACACTTTTGAACGCAATGTTTCAAGTGATTCAGTGTAAACGCTAGTATCGCGTACAAGCAGGTTGCGCACACCCATGGATAATTTCATTTCAATACCAAACTTGAAGTAAGGTAAGAAAAACTGTAAGCCTGCGCCTGCTTCATACGCATAATCATTTCGTATAAGCCTTACTGTTGCATTTGCTCCTGCCAATTGCTGGTTTACATTACTTTGCGATGCAAGGTCAGTAATGTATTTTCCGCCTGCCAAAATATAAGCCTGGAAATTGGTTAAGCGTTTTGAGATAAGCTTAACATCTATAGGGAAATCCAGAAAAGTAGACTCTACTCTTTTAAGTACAGTAAATGTATCAACCCCGGCAAATGAATATGCCAGGTCGCGCTCAGAGAAAGCAAGATCGGGTACAAAGCGCAATTTAAGGTATGGTCCTATTTTAAGTTCAGAAACTATACCCAGGTTAAAACCCGTTTGCGGATCGGAAGATATGGTTTTTAAGGTGTCCTTAAAATGCGAACCAAGGTTTGATATGGGTTGTACAAAAAAGTTAGTACTGTTAATAGCCAGTATGAAGCCAAAGTGCAGGTATGTATGATCATATGCAGGCAGGTTCATTTCCTGCGCCTTTACATTGTTCCCTAAAAACATAATAAACAAAAGAGGCAGCAAACTCTTTATGCAACGTTTATATAAGCTATTAAATGCTGAGGCCTTTATGGGGTTGGTGAACATATATTGTACTAACGCTTTGCGAGGCATTTTATTTTTCAATAGCCTGTTTTTGTGCAATATATATAGATGCTACACCCATGCTTTGCGGATAGTGCTTAGCATCGGTATAGCCAACTTTATTAAGTATGGAGATAAAAGCATTACCTGTAGGGAATGCTTCTACTGAACGATTCAGGTACTTATATGCCTTGCCGTCGGAGAATACTCCGCCAATAGCAGGGCATATTTTTGTCATGTAAGCTTTATAAAGGCTTTTAAATGGCATATCTTCCGGGTTCGAACACTCCAGTATCAGTATTCTTCCGCTTGGTCTTAGTACACGTAGCATTTCCGATAGGCCTTTCTCAAGGTCTTCAAAATTCCTTACTCCGAATGCCGAACTAACCAGGTCAAACGATTTATCTGCAAAAGGAAGGTTTTCACTATCTGCTTCTTTCAATTCTATTACTGAACTAAGTCCCTTGCGTTCAATTTTTTTTCTTCCCAATCCTAGCATTACTTCGGCAATATCAATGCCAATAACCTTATTGGGTTTCAGTCGCATCATCTGCACAGCAAAGTCACCGGTGCCGGTTGCTACATCCAATATGTCTTTCGGTTGGTATTGCTTCACCAGGTTTATGGCTTTCTTTCTCCATAAAGTATCAATACGCAGGGTAAGGAGGCGGTTCATAAAATCGTACCGGTGCGCAATGTTGTTGAACATTTTACGTACCTGTTCTTTTTTACTGAGGTTCAGTTCCTCGTAAGGAATAATATGCGTTCGGGAGCTCATTGCTTATAAATATTGCCTGGCTTCAACAAGCAACTGTTCTTTGTTTACCGGTACCACGCCCGATTTTTCGCATACCTGTCCACCTGCAAGGTTCGAAAGGAATGCCATATATTCCGGCGATAGGCCTACAGCGCAACATAATGCAGCTATGCTCACTACAGTATCTCCGGCACCCGAAACATCAGATATATTACGGATATGGGCAGGTATAAGTTTCTTTTCTTTATCGGAGTTTACATAAACACCATGCTCTGATAGTGTTATAAGCGCTATATCAATTTCTTGCTTTTTACGCAGTACTTCAACTTCTCTGCGCAGGGTATCCATATCTTTTGCATTCAGGTCGACACCCAAACCTTCTTTAAGTTCTTTCAGGTTAGGTTTAAATAAAGTTACTTTACGATATGCCAGAAAGTTTCTCTTTTTAGGATCAACTACAGTTGGTACTTTATGTTTTTTTGCCAGAGTAGTGATCTTATCAATCAATGATGCTGATATAACACCCTTGTCGTAGTCTTCAAAAATTATTACACCTACTTTTCCGCTTTCTATAAACTTTTCTACCTGTGCAAAAAGTTTGTGTGAATCAGCTGTGCTTATTGGTTCATCCACTTCTTCGTCAATACGTACTATGTGATGATTACTGCTGATGATACGTGTTTTGGTAGTAGTAGGGCGGTCATTTATACGAACAATTCCCTGTACAGGTAATTTATTCTCCTTCATTATTTTCAACAGCCTGTCGCCATTATCATCATCGCCAATAATGCCGCACAGGAAAGGCGTAGCGCCCATAGCCTGAATGTTCTTGGCAACATTGCCTGCACCACCTAAACGGTTCTCTTTTTTACGTACGCCAACAATTGGCACCGGTGCTTCGGGTGATATGCGGCTTACATCGCCCCAGTAGTATGAGTCGAGCATGAGGTCGCCTATGATCAATACATTGACCTTATTGAACGAGGCGAATATTTTGGTGAGTTCTGCGTTGGTCACGGTTTTTTATTTTAATAAAGCGAGTGATGCTTTTAATCTTTCTAAAGCTTTTACTAATACTTCTTCGGCTGCAGCGTATGAGAAGCGAATATGGTTATCATCGCCAAATGCAGCACCCGGTACCACTGCTACACGTGCATTATCGAGCAGGTAAAAACAAAGGTCGGTGGCATTATTTATTTTAGTTCCGTTATGCGATTTGCCAAAGTAATAACTAACATCAGGGAATACATAAAAGGCTCCGTCAGGTACATTGGCTTTCATGCCTGGTATTTCTTTCATCATTCGCAATACAGTATCCCTGCGTTTTTTAAACATATCGCGCATAGGGGTAACAATAGACGGGTCGAGCGATACAGCGGTTTCTGCAGCTTTTTGTGCTATGGAACAGGTGGCAGATGTTATTTGTCCTTGTATCTTATCGCATGCTTTTGCAATTGCCAAGGGAGCGCCTATGTAACCAACTCTCCAACCGGTCATTGCAAATGCTTTTGATAATCCGTTAACGGTAATAACCCTGTCCTTCATAGATGGAATGGTACCAATACTTTCAGTTTTACCTATAAAGTTAATGTGCTCATAGATCTCATCTGATATGATGAAGATATTTGGGTGTTCAGCAAATACGGCTGCCAGTTCTTCCAGTTCTTTGCGAGAGTATACCGAGCCGGTAGGATTACATGGTGAGCTGAAAAGAAACAACTTGGTCTTTGGTGAAATAGCCTTTCTTACCTGTTCAGCAGAAACTTTGAAATTGGTTTCAATACCTGCTTTTAATAATACGGTTTTACCTTCTGCAAGGCGTATGATTTCTAAATAGCTAACCCAGTAAGGTGAAGGTACAATAACCTCATCGCCGGGATTTATAAGACTTAATACTGCATTAGCAATAGATTGCTTTGCACCGGTTGATACTACTATCTGGTCGGCACTATAATCGAGGTTGTTATCGCGTTTGAATTTTTTTGAAATAGCCTGTCTCAACTCTAAATAACCTGATACTGCTGTATAGTAGCTAAAGTTATTATCTATGGCTTTCTTAGCTGCTTCCTTAACTACATCGGGGGTGGTAAAATCGGGTTCACCAAGGCTGAGGTTTATTACATCAATTCCCTGTGCTTTGAGTTCCCTGCTGCGCTTCGACATGGCAAGCGTTTGCGATTCGGATAAACCTGAAACCCTGGATGACAATATTTCCATATACTATATACGTTGTAGAAGGGTGCAAAGCTACAAAAATACCCCTTTCAGTAGTTTTGTGCTGATAATCTGATGATTATGGCTCTTTTATCGGGTTTGTTAATGCAGTTTCTTTACTGAACGTCCTTAGCCTTCTTGGCAAGCTCGTCAACCACTTTTGTCTGGTTGCTTATTTCAGTTTGTTTTTTAGCCTGCTCATCTTTGTTCTTTACAATATTATCTTGTGCCTTTTTAATTTTGCTCTGGTAATCTTCAATATCACTGTTCAGGTTTTTGTTATCCTTTTCAAGGTCTTTTTCCTGGCTGGTCATTTTATCCAATGCTTTTTGCTGCACCTTTAATTTATCGTTAATGGCACCCGAAGTTTCTTTAACGCCAAAGTCGTGCAGTATTTTTTCAGCAATCTTGTATTTATCAGGGTGGGCAGAAGATGAAAGGTAAGCTCCACCCAAGTCAAATGCAACTACCAGTTCAATCCCATCTTTTTTTACATCAAAACGAACGTATATATCAATAGGCTTGGTACTAATATCTTTTATGGTCGCATTCTCAGCTTTCATTCCACCACCTTTTACCGACGATACTTTTGCCCCGTAATCTTTCATCAGCGATTTCCAGTCGTGCTCAAGGTCGCTTTGTTCCATACCATAAACAGTAACTATAAGGGCATTATTTTTACCACTGCCAATATCTTCACTGGCTTCGTGCACCTGTATTTTTTGTCCGAATGACATTGCAGAAAACAAAAGGGCAGCAGATAGTATAGTAAGTTTTTTCATAAGATACTAGTTTAAGGTTTATACAAATATAGGATAATATTTATCCCGAACAAAGCCTGTTGAAATGCTTACTTTTTTGCGGTTGCAAGTGCCTCGCGGCGAGCTATTATGTAGTGGTACACAAGATTGTACTGGGTTGAATCGAGTTTTGCTTTTCTACCCATTTTTTGCATTAAGCCGGGCCACTCTGCAAGACTGTAATCCTGTATGTTTTTCATATCATGGCAATCGTTGCATTTAGTAGAATATATGCCATACCCCTGCTGAAGCTGTTGTATAGTAATACCTTGCCAATGAGCAGCGGCAATACTTACATCGGTAGATTGCGGAACAAAAGGATCAGCTTTAACTGTTGGCTTGGTGGTTCCACACCGGGCAACAATAAATCCTATAAGGCAAATAATAAATGTCGTCTTGTATCTTTTTATAAAAGCAATTGCCTTTTTCATGAACAGTACAGTAGGGTTTATGCGGTAAAAATATTAGTTATACTAATGTAAGCTGATAGTGGATTTGATAAAAAATGTTAATAAAGGTAATGATGCCTTTTTAACTTTCCATGTAATCAAGCTCTTTGCCGTATGTTTCTTTAAGCTTATAAAGCGAAAATACTGCAAGCGATATGCAAAGTATCCCTACATAAAGCGCAGCGCTCCATTTTCCGCACGATGGTATTAAAAATGTAATAAGTGCATTTACGCCTATTAGCGAGCCACGCACAAAATTGGGTACAGTGGTAGTTACCGTAGCCCGCAGGTTGGTGCCAAATTGTTCCGACGAAACGGTAACAAATATTATCCAGTAACCTTGCGCAATACCCAGGAAGAAAATAATGGTGTAGAATATGGTTGAACTTAAACCGAAAGAAAAGAAATAGGCTGACGTAAAAGCGATAAGTACCGTAAATGCAATCCACAACGATTTTTTTCTCGATTGCAGGGCTTGCCCTACCATGCCCCATAATAAGCTGCCGAGCGAGGCGCCAATATAATGTATCATTACTGCCTGCCCGGCAATAATTGTACCTTGTATGTGCAGTACTTTATCAGAAAAATCATCGGAGTATGCTATCAGGTAGCCAATAATATACCATACCGGTATACCCAATAAAATACAGTATATATATTTTGAGAATCTTTTCTTATTAGTAAAGAGCATGAAGAAATTTCCACGCGATACATTTTCTGTTTTTAATTTAGTGAACATGCCTGATTCTACCACATATATTCTAAGTACAAGTAATAAAAGGCCCAGTATACCGCCCATTAAGTAAGCCATTTTCCAGCTAAAATTGGCTGTAATTATATAGCCCAGTACAGCACCCAATATTCCTATGGCGCCAACCATGGTAGTTCCGTAACCCCTGTTTTTGGTTGTCATAACTTCCGAAACCAGTGTAATGCCCACTCCGAGTTCACCTGCCAGCCCGAAACCAGCTATAAAACGCATAAATGCATATTGACCAATGGTGCTAACGTATGCATTAGCAATATTTGCCAGCGAATAAATTAATATAGTAAAGAAGAGTACCGATAACCGCCCTTTTTTATCGCCCAGTATTCCCCATAATATGCCGCCCGTAACCATGCCCAGCATTTGCATGTTCATCAAAAATTTTCCCTGGGTAATAAGATCTTCGCCTACAAATCCCAGCGCTTTCAGACTTGGTACGCGAACTATGTTAAATAAAACAAGGTCATATATATCTACAAAGTAACCCAGGGCAGCTACAATAACCATTATGTTAAAAACGCGGCCTACAAGTTTGGGTTCTGACATATATTGTAAATGATGAATTGCTAAAATAATCAGTTTTTTAACCTGCCGGGAAAAATTACCCATGAAATGTTTTTATGTTTGTAACCTGTTATGACCGATTATCTTGAATTTACCTTTTTAATTTTTGCAGGTGCATTAAGCGCAGGTCTTTTGGGCTCGCTATCGGGCTTGGGTGGCGGGGTAATTATTGTTCCCTTGCTTACTCTTGTTTTTAAGGTAGATATACATTATGCTATTGGCGCTTCGTTAATAGCTGTAATTGCTACTTCTACCGGTGCGGCATCAGCATTTGTAAAAGAAGGTTATTCCAACATTCGCATTGCCATGTTTCTTGAAATGGCTACTACACTTGGGGCAATTGTCGGTGCATTTGTAGCCAAAGACCTTTCTCCGGGAACTATTGCCATTATATTCGGCTGCATGCTTATATATTCTTCTTTTGCATCACTTACCGAACCAAAGTTTCCTGCTGATTTTAAAGTAAGCAAGCTTGCAGCAAGACTTAAGATGAATGGAAACTACCCCAGTCCGGATGGGCCAAGACCGTACAAGGTTTACAATATTTTCGGTGGTTTTTCATTAATGACCGTTGCCGGAATACTTTCCGGCTTGCTTGGTATAGGTTCAGGTGCAGTAAAAGTGTTAGCTATGGATAAGGTAATGAAAATTCCTTTTAAGGTTTCTACTGCTACCAGCAATTTTATGATTGGCGTTACCGCTGCAGCCAGCGCCGGCATTTATTTGCACAGGGGCTATATTGATCCTGCTATTTCAATGTCGGTTATGCTTGGTGCACTTGCCGGGTCAATTATAGGTGCCAGGTATATGGTAAGAGTAAGAGTTAAATCTCTTCGGTATATTTTTGCTGTGGTAATATTTGCACTGGCTGCTGAAATGATATATAATGGTGTTACCCATAAATTCGGATGAGCGAAAAAAAATGGCTAAAGTGGGGTGACCCTGATATGGAACTGCTTATAAGCAGAATAATGCGCTATGGAATTGTGTTGGCTTCTACTATAGTAATAATAGGCTGTGTAACTTTTTTAATAAAGTATGGTTCTACGCAACCGCAGTATAGCAAGTTTGTGGGGCAGCCCGAACAGTTTACAAATGTATCCGGTATTATTTCGTCACTTAATTCGATGAATGGCAGAGGACTTATTGAGTTTGGCTTGCTGGTACTAATTGCCATACCGGTTTTAAGGGTAGCATTTTCTATAGTCTCTTTTATGGTTGAAAAAGACAGGACCTACGTGTTAATAACATGTATTGTATTTGCCCTTTTATTATTCAGCCTGTTCGGCCAGCAATAATCAGGCCGTAGGCCTTCTTCCGATTATCTTATTAAAGAAGTTTATATACGGGTCTCTGTCGAACAAAGACGAGTCCATGGCTGCTTTATAGGTAAAGAATGCACCTATGGGGGCAAGAATGATAGCAGGCATCCAAAGGCCGGTTATTACGGTCATAACTTCTTCTTCGGCCGATTTTATACCGATAATGGTAAGTATATAAAATAAAATAAAGAAAAGCGCCGATACCACAACAGGCATTCCAAGCCCGCCTTTTTTAATTATAGCACCAAACGGCGCGCCAATGAAAAACAAAATGAAACAGGCTACTGCAAAAGCAAATTTCTTCTGAATAGTTATTTCCCTCATTAAAATATCGAGATTGGTAGAATGTTGTGCTTCGCTATTTCCCTTTACAAAATCACGTACGTTACGCACATTATTAAGTGCGGTTTCCAATACATTTATTTTCCCCTGCGGTGCCATGGTGTTCCAATCTTTCAGGTTATGCTGTGCAACACGGCTTCTGTCAAAGAACGAGCGGTTAAGGTCGCTGTAGAAAAGTTTTTTGCTGTTTGCAAAAACTACCACCATCGAATCGGCAGTGGCACGCAGTTGTTTTAGGTTCAGCATTTCATAATTACTTTTAAATAGCTCCTGGTTGGTGCGGCTAAACCTGAAATTAGAAAGATCGAGATAAACGGTTTGCTTTTTAAAGTTATTCATAGTAATCGGGTGATTCATGCGGTATTGAGCATTATCAACCATTTCCTGGTATGAATTGCCATTAAACAGATCTAATACAAGGTACCGCTGGTCCTCCGACATTTTCATTTTGCCCGAGTTGGCAAGTATCAACTTAAAATCACCCCCCTCAGGGTGTGCATTGTCAGGGTCAGTATGGTCATATATCATAACATCATGTATGGTCTCCTGGTCCTGGTCTTTTCTTCCGATGCGTATGCTGTACCCGTCAATGGCATTGTAAAAAACCTCCTGGTGAATATTCAATGCAGGTTTAGATTTACGCACGTCAAAAAGCAATGAATCTTTTTTCAGGTTAACCCATGGCAATACATTATTGGAAAAAAAGAAAGCACCTAACGAAATAAGAAAGATGAGCACAATAAGTGGCGACATTATTCTGGGCAATGATAGTCCGGCTGCTTTCATGCAGGCCAGTTCCTGATTTTCCGCCAGGTTACCAAAGGTCATAATAGATGCCAGCAATATGGCCAACGGAAGTGCCAGTGGTACCACATTGAACATAACCAAAAGCATTAATTTAATAATAACCCAGGTCGAAAGGCCCTTTCCAACCAGGTCATCAATATAGGTCCATACAAATTGCATAAGAAGCACAAAAAGCGCAATGGCCAATGTTAAAGCTAATGGCCCTAAAAACGACTTGAGCATATATCGGTACAAGACTTTCATGCGGTGTAAAGATACCTTAAAAACGAAAAATTGAACGAAAGAATATATTAAAATGGTTCATTAATAAAGTAATCTTTACTTTTGCCTGCTACCAGCCTATGATAAACAACAAGAAAATAGTAGTTGTAATGCCGGCATATAATGCCGAGCGCACCCTCGAGCAAACTTATAAAGAGATTCCGCTTGACATTGTAGATGATGTTGTGTTGGTTGATGATGCCAGCCGCGATAAGACGGTGGAGGAAGCCCAGCGCATAGGTATTAAACATGTAATAAAACATGAAAAGAATAAAGGGTATGGCGGAAACCAAAAGACCTGTTATAATAAAGCATTATCACTCGGGGCAGATATTGTAATAATGCTGCACCCCGATTACCAGTATACGCCTAAGCTAATACCGGCTATGGCAAATATTATTGCCCAGGACCTATACCCGGTAGTATTGGGTTCAAGGATATTAGGTAAGGGTGCGTTAAAAGGCGGAATGCCTATGTATAAATATATTTTTAACCGTTTCCTTACGCTTTCTCAAAACATACTTATAGGTCAAAAGTTATCAGAATATCATACAGGCTATAGGGCATTTTCGCGCGAGGTGCTCGAAACTATTCCCTTTGACAGATGTTCAGATGATTTTGTGTTCGATAACCAAATGCTCTCGCAAATATTTTATGCCGGGTTTCAAATAGGTGAAATTACCTGCCCCACCAAATATTTTAAAGAAGCATCGTCTATCAACTTCAGCCGTAGCACTACATATGGCCTCGGAGTTCTGAAAACTTCGTTGACGCATCTTTTTCAAAGAATGGGCATTATCCATTCTTCACTTTACGAAATGAAAAAGGGTACTAAGGCTAATAACTAGAACTGGAAATAGATAAATTTTTCACTTCCAAAATTTCCAAGAAAAATAATTGCCATTGCTACCATGGAATAAACTGTCCACCGAACCAGTTGCGGCTGTTTGGTTAAAAAGTTTACAATATTGTTCCTGGTGTGCCAATACTGTACCAATTCCATAATAGCAATGCTTACTACAACGATATCAAAGCTTAAAACTGTCATGCTTCCAATACCCAATAACCCATTAGAATGGAAAAGATGGGTTACTACATAAATGGCATCACTAAATGTTTTTGCTCTGAAGAATATCCAGGCAAATGTGGTTAAACTGAAAACTATAATAATGTTTAGCGCATTTAAAATTACAGGCATTTTATCTAAACTCAAGGTTGTAATAAGTTTAGTCCTGAAATTTTTAGTAAGAAGACTGATGATAAGGTAAAATCCATGCAAAGCGCCCCATATTACAAAGTTCCAGCTGGCACCATGCCATAACCCGCTTACTAAAAAAACAAAAAGCAGGTTAAAATACATACGCGGTATGGAAACCCTATTTCCTCCTAATGGGAAGTAGAGATAATCACGGAACCAGCTGGATAATGAAATATGCCAACGTCTCCAGAATTCTGAGAAGTCTTTTGAAGAATAGGGTCTATCGAAGTTTTTCATAAGGTCAATGCCCATTAACCTTGCTGCGCCTATGGCAATATCTGAATAGCCTGAGAAATCACAATAGATTTGTATGGAAAAGAAAATAGTCGCCAATATCAGTGATACTCCTGAATATCTCGAAAGGTGGTCATATACTTCATTTACATGTGGGGCTAATCGATCTGCGATAACTATCTTTTTAAAGGCTCCCCACAACATTAATCTTAGTCCGCTAACTACCATAGTATAATCGAATTTATGTTCTTTCTTTAGCTGCCATATAATATGCTGTGGCCTTTCAATCGGGCCGGCAACTAATTGGGGATAGAACATTACATATAATGCATACACATCAAATTGTTTTTCGGCTTTTTGGTTGCCGCGATAAACTTCAATAGTATAACTCATAGCCTGAAAGGTATGGAACGACAAGCCAATAGGCAGCAAAATAGATAGGTAGGGAATAGAGCCTTTATACCCGAGTCCGTGGAGCAGTAAGAATGTGTTATCAATAAAAAAATTATAATACTTAAAAAAGGCAAGAACACCTATATTAGCAACCAGGCTGGCAATTAAAAACCATTTTCGTTTGCTTCCCTGAAATTTCTCTAAATAAATACCTGCGTAATAATCTATTATAATGGTAAAGGCAAGTATTAATATATATATAGGTACAAATACCATATAAAAATAACAACTGGCTGCCAGTAAAAATAATACCCGGAACTTGTTGGGCAAAGCAAAATAAATGCTTGTAACAATAATAAAGAAAGCAACAAAATGAAATGAGTTAAACAGCATATTCGCTTATTTGTTGCTTTTAAGTATTTCCTTTTTTTGCAAATCTTCTAAAACAACTTTGCTCAGTTTGCCTGCGCCGTTCTCATCTAAGTGATTAAAATCAAAGAAGTCAGAATTTATATCGAGGTTTAGGCGAGTATAGTTCAGCGAATCGTTATAATTGATAAAGGTTAATTTGTTCTCGCCTGCGAGTGAATCGATGGAATGGCAAACTGTACTATAGTTCAGTGATTTGTTTTTATATTTATTAAAAACGGGTGCCATAATTAGTACAGGAATACCATGGTATTCTCTTATCAGGTCGATGGTTTTTTGCAGGTATTCAAATGCCTCATGAGTTACCGGTGGGGTATAGTAATCTATTGAGTCGATTTGATTCACCAGGCTTTTGTTAGAGGGAGCAGCATTAAAACCTATATATGGAGAGTTCTTCAGTTTCTCATTTTTCAAAGGGCGGATTATTCTTTTTATCCAAAGTGCCGCAGCCGAATTAATAACTACAAAATCTTTAGTCTTCAATATCATTTCCCAAAGATTTGCATTCAGTTCGGTGTTTGAAACTATTCCCAATGCCGCTTCATTAATATTGTGTTCGTTCATCAGGTTATAGGATGTTTCCAATACTACAATTTTGCCCGAAATTTTGTCTTTGTAGTTTTTAAGCAGGTAATATGCATTAAACGGCCGTAAACTATAAGTAGATAAGTTAAATGCTTTATAGCCTTCCTTAGAAAATACACGGGGATCGAAGGAATTATTGCAGTGTGAAGAGCCCACAAAAAATATGTCAATATTCTTTGCGGTATCTAATATCCTGAGCTTTTTTAGAAAAACTTCATTGCCCAGATCCTGGGCATTGGGGAGTTTGTTGGTTAAAATACGGCCCGAAAAAATAAAAAGAATGAGAAGGTATGAAAATGAAAGAAAAAGGAAGAAAAGCGCGAATCTTTTTAAAAAAGCCCTCATTTTCAGAGTTATATCGTTTGCCTTCAAAAATAGTAAAATTCATTCACCCATAGGGCACCGAGGCGGGGTTAAATAAAGGGACTGAGAACATATTAAAAATCAAGTTAAATGCGTTTATCAATGTATGATATAGTAATTTTGTATTTTTATTTTCTCAAATAATTAAAATTCTCATTTATGTCTAACGCATTTTATAAAGTACCACCCGCTAAAAACGAACTGATAAAATCTTATGCTCCCGGAACTCCTGAAAGAGATGAGTTGAAACAGACTCTAAAGAAGTTAATGAAAGAGCAGAAAGATATACCTATGTATATAGGTGGTAAAGAAGTGCGTACCGGTAAAACAGTAGATATCAGGCCTCCGCATAACCATAAGCACAAAGTGGGGCAGTACCATAAAGGCGATTCTTCTCATGTAAAGAAGGCTATTGAAGCGGCTATGAAGGCTAAAACAGAATGGGAGTTTATGCCATGGGAACAACGTGCTGCAATTTTTTTACGTGCAGCTGACCTTATGGCGGGCCCGTACCGAGCAGCTATGAATGCCGCTACTATGATTGGTCAGTCAAAGAATGCTTTTCAGGCTGAAATAGATGCAGTATGTGAGTTGGTTGATTTCTTCCGTTTCAATGTTCAGTTCATGACAGAGATATACCACCAGCAACCGGAATCATTACCACTTACGTGGAATCGTACCGAGCACCGTGCACTGGAAGGGTTTGTATTTGCATTAACTCCGTTCAATTTTACATCTATAGCAGGTAACCTGCCATCTGCCCCTGCACTTATGGGCAATACTGTTGTGTGGAAACCATCGAATACCCAGATTTACGGAGCCAATATGATAATGGAAATATTCAATAAGGCTGGTTTGCCTCCGGGTGTAATTAACCTGGTTTATGTTTCGGGCCCTGAAGCCGGAGATGTTATTTTCTCTCACAAAGATTTTGGTGGCATTCACTTTACCGGATCTACTGAAGTGTTTAACGGTATTTGGAAAACAGTAGCCAACAATATTGATACTTATAAATCGTACCCTCGTTTGGTAGGTGAAACTGGTGGAAAGGATTTTGTGGTGGCACACTCATCTGCCGATCCTAAAACAGTTGCTGTTGCTTTAGCACGTGGTGCATTTGAATACCAGGGACAAAAATGTTCAGCTGCTTCAAGGGCGTATGTTCCTGCATCAATATGGAAAGAAGTAAAACAATTTTTATGCGATGACCTTGCTTCTTTTAAAATGGGCGATGTGGAAGATTTCTCCAATTTTATTAATGCAGTTATCGATGAGAAATCGTTTGATAAAATAAGTAATTATATAGCTAACGCTAAGAAAGATAAGAACGCAACAATAATTGCAGGTGGTAAATGCGATAAATCGAAAGGATACTTCATTCAGCCTACCGTTATACAAACTACCGACCCGTATTACACCACCATGTGCGAAGAGATATTTGGCCCTGTGTTGACAATATACGTTTATGATGATAAGAAGTTTGAAGCAACATTAGATATTGTAGATAAAACATCGGGCTACGCGCTTACCGGCGCTATTATTGCCAATGACCGAGATGCAGTTGTTCTCGCTACACGTAAACTGACACATGCAGCAGGAAATTTCTACATTAACGATAAACCTACCGGTGCGGTTGTTGGCCAGCAGCCATTTGGCGGTGCAAGAAAATCGGGCACGAATGATAAAGCAGGTTCTATGATAAATCTGTTACGTTGGGTATCACCTCGCAGCATAAAAGAGAACTTTGTACCCCCGACCGATTACCGTTACCCGTTTATGCAGGAAGAGAAGAAAGGGAAATAGCCTTTCGGTAAACATCTTCTAATTTGTGTGCTATTACCTGCTCTGAATATTGCTTACGGGCATCTTCCGCAATCTGCCTGTGCTTATATGATGGATACTTTTTATAGATTTCCAGAAGCTTTTCCTTCATATCACTGATATCATTCAACTCGCAGGTAAGCCCGTTGCTTTCATTTATGAAGTCTTCTGGTCCTTTGCAAAGTGTTGTCAGTACAGGGTTGCCCCTGAACAATGCCTCCGCGGCCGCCATCGAAAAACTTTCCTTTTCTGACGATATCACCACCACATTCGATTTGTCGAGAAGTTCGATTACTTCATTTTTTTCTTTATACCCCCGCATTTGAATTTGTTCATTCATGCCAAGTGATGCAATAAGTTTCTTTAAATCGTTTTCCAATTCTCCGTTGCCGGTAATAATTAATTGTACTTCTTTATTGCCTTTAAATGCTCCTGCAAAAGCCTGTATAAGTATATCCTGTCGTTTTCTGCGGGATAATGCACCAATGTTAAGAAAGTAAAACGGATTAGTCTTTTTAGGAAAAGATGGCAAAGGGGTATTGGCAAAATCATTATTGATCATGTTGGGCATAGTAATGAATGGGGCATGAAAAAGCTCACTGTTAAACTTTGCATAAAAATTACTCACCGCCATCCTGACCGCTGCATGGTGTATCATTTCAAGCCTTTCTTTTTTTGTTTCGTATGTTGTGAAGTGGTCCACCTTATCAATGAACATTGAATGCTCAGTGATGACGTAAGGGATGTTAAATCGTTTGCTTAAATAAGCAGTTATGTAGCAGTAGTCGGCAACCCCGTGGTGGTGGATAACATCGGGTTTGCCATTTTTATTTATATAGTTTGCAAAATTCTTGTCAACGAATTTCAAAAAAGCCTTTTTCTGAGATTCAACAGGGTTTGAAGAAAACCGGGTAGGGGAGAAGTTCACAAAATCGTAAGCCAATGGAGTTGTATTCTTACTTCCTATCCAATGGTTAAGCGGTTCACCTTTCAATTTCTTTTTCAACCAAGTCATCGGGCTGAAATATTGAAACATAAATACAGATACCTTATTGCCTGCCTCTATTATAGCATCGGCCTGGTCGCGCACAAATACTCCACTGGTGTTTGCAGGCGTAGGAAACCAGGTAGATATAATGGCAATATGTAATTCTTTTTCAGCCATTAACTGAGTTTTCTTTTTACCCTGAAATGTGCCCAATTAATGCAACTAACTATCGATTCCATTTTTGCTAATGCGTTCTTCTCTTCGGGCAA
>Ga0206875_1112_pt1 | contig 21126 bp, 19 predicted proteins | sample Alteio_BWOrgCont_9_FD_152616 | JGI IMG/M metagenome (GOLD analysis project Ga0206875, IMG submission 152616) | Enriched cells from forest soil in Barre Woods Harvard Forest LTER site, Petersham, Massachusetts, United States -... | ecosystem: Environmental > Terrestrial > Soil > Temperate forest > O... | reverse complement strand
TAAAAAACCTCGCCGCCGAGGGCTTGCGACAGATAGGTCGCGTAAACGGGCGTTTCCGCCGAAACATCGACCGCGATGCCTGCCTTTCTGGCGCGGCGCACGCGTTCCAGCAACTCGGCGCGCGCGGCAACATTGGAAACGGCGACATTTTCCAGTACGCCAATCATGCGTAGATGAATTTTCGGACTTTGCTGTGGCCGTCGCAGAAGAAGATCGAGCAACGCCGATGCGCCATAGTAGTCGGTGCTGGGGAACAACAACGTATCGCGAGGCCCGATATCGTAGCGGCGAAAAATTTTTCTCCAATTTTTCTCGGTTGAATACAGGAGAAAATCACGACGCATAATAAGGCCGATCAAAATCAGCGCGACTCTCTCGCCATACTTCAGATATTTTCTCACGTAATATTGCAGGATCGATCGGTCGCGAAACAACCTTTTGATCCAGGGGCCATAACGCGTCTCGACCAGCGAGCTATAGGGGTAGATAAGGCAGCGCTCGAAACCTTTTTCCTTGGCTGCGGGGGCCGGCAGGAATTTCGGCACCAGCGCAAGGGTCTCTTCAAAATAGGGCGCCAAATGCTCGCGGAAAAGTTTGAGGGCCCCCTGATTGTGTCCATAGGGCAGCACGCACATATGATCGACCAGAACCAGCCGTTTGTTTTTGACCTTCGGCAATGCGTTCTGCGAAGACACGCCTAACCTCTTGCGTTGCGGTGGACTTGGCTTTCGATCCAGCGATAGGTTTTTTCGAGGCCGACGGCCAGCTTCTGCTCCGGCTCCCAATTCAGCTTTTCGCGGAGCAGGCGGTTGTGGGAATTGCGTCCGCGCACGCCGGTCGGGCCCGGAATATTCCGAACCGCCAATTGCTTGCCGGAGATTTTGATAATCATGCCGGCCAGCTGATTGATCGTCACCATTTCCTCAGAACCGATATTGACCGGGCCCGGGAAGGATGATCGCGTCAGACGCACCGTGCCTTCAATGCATTCATCGATCGAGAGAAAGGAGCGTGTCTGCTGCCCGTCGCCCCATACTTCAATTTCCTTGTCGGCGAGTGCGATTTTTCGGCACAACGCGGCCGGCGCTTTTTCGCGGCCGCCCTGCCAAGTGCCTTCGGGCCCGAAAATGTTGTGATAACGCGCAACCGAAACCGTGAAACCATGATTGCGTGCATAGGCCATATACAGGCGCTCGCTGAACAACTTTTCCCATCCATATTCGGAATCGGGCGCAGCCGGATAGGCAGAATCTTCAGACGTTTTGGGGTTAGCGGGATCTTCCTGATTATAGGCGGGATACATACACGCCGAGCTCGAGTAAAAGATATTACGTGAATTGCGCCGCCGTGCGGCTTCCAGAATATTGAGGTTAATGGTCGCCGAGTTATGCATAATTTCGGCGTCGTTTTCGCCGGTGAAGATGTATCCGGCACCGCCCATATCGGCCGCCAATTGGTAAATCTCATCGAACCGGCAATCGAGAACGTTGCGGCACAAATCGAACTCACGCAGATCGCCGATGACGAAATCGTCCGCTTCGGTTTCGGAGAATTCCGGATATTTCAAGTCGGCTCCACGAACCCAAAAACCGTCGCGCTTTAGCCGGCGGACGAGGTGGGAGCCGATAAAACCGCCAGCACCCAGCACGAGAGCCTTTTTTTGCGTATTTACATTAATGGCTTGCGGCATCGTCGCCTATCATTTCAATGTTTTGAAGCGGTAAATAAAGACTAACTCCACCGAGAATACAAGCATTCTGCGGTTCTTACCGGTATTCGTCAAAAAAACGGCCTTACCGCAATAGGCCAACCCGAAATCTGGCCCATCTTGAGCCTTTTATTAATTCTGCCATACTGCCAAGAGGACGAAACGTCTAGAACGCCCTCCGCGACCCCCGCTCAGCTTGCGAAGTGCATCCACACTCATGCAACCTGCTCGAGCGTAGAACAACGTGATTACGGAAAATGTTTCCATGCCCTACGGGATACGAACTGGAATCCGAAAGTTTTTAAAAAAACTTCGCAAAGCATACAATATGATTGTCAATCGTCCCCTGCCTGACGGCCATGCCCAAATTTTCGATAATATCTACATTGCCAACGAATGGGCTACTGGCTCCGGTGAAGGATCGCGGGAAGAGGTGACGCGGGACTATCGAGAGTTTCTACAGAAATTCATGAGAGACTATCGTATAAAATCGGTCGTCGACCTTGGTTGCGGCGATTGGCAATTTTCGCGTCATATCGATTGGAACGGCATTAAATATACCGGCGTTGACGTTTCCAAAATCGTTTTAAAAACCAGTAAAAAATTTGCCGCCGCCAACATCAAATTTCTGCACGCCGATGTGATGAGGAACCGTTTGCCGTCGGCTGATTTACTCCTTGCGAAAGATGTCTTGCAGCATTGGAGCCTTGAGGATATCCATCAATTCATTCCGAAGCTCAAGAAATACCGTTACGCATTAATTACCAACGGCTTTCCCGAGAGTATCCTGCCGCTAACAAATGCGCAAAAACCTACCGGGGGCAATCACAGACCGATCGACCTCGGCATCGCCCCATTCCATCTGCGCGGCGAATATATTTTCAGTTTTGAGGCCGATGAATTGAAGAAAGCGTTCTTGTGGATCAATCCACAACGGTGAGAAATAAATCGAGCGGACAAAACCAGCGATAATCAGAGCGCCGCTGCCCTCGAGTGCTCGGCCCATTCATAGGAGGAGGCATCGATTTGATCGATGACGGCAAGCCAGGCCCTATAATTTTGATCGATCATGGCAAGAAATTGTGTTTGTTCAGCCGAAAGGCCTTTGGCGCCCAAGCTTTTCTCCCTGAATTCCGGCAAAAGCTCTTCCATGCATGATCGATAATCTCGCCCTTTCAGGTCAATTTCGTACAGCCATTCGACAATACGATCGACGAGTTGGTAGCCGACACGTTCTTTGTCGGCATCAACCCACAAATCATGGGCATTTCGCTCCTGGCGCACAAGCGGCATGCCAAAGCTCAGGTAATCCATGAGGTGATCGGCGATTCTTTTGACAAAATAGGAGGGGATAATGTCGTCATAGCGGCCGATGCCGACATGCATGCAGTAAGCCGGTATGACGTCGCGTATCAAAGCCGTATTTTGCGAATTAAAGGGAGCAATCGTTCCCCTCATCAGCGCGATGTTGGTATCGATATCGCAGGCAACAACATCCGGTGCGATGGCAAGGCGCGTGACGGCATCGACATCGGGATCGCCAAGCCAAAGCCCGGCATTCACGACAATTCGCCCCGAAACATGTTGCCTTTTGATTTCAGGTCTGGGGGCGAGTCTTTGATTATAGGAGTAGCCCCGATGAAAAAAGGACCGGCCGCGGCTCTCTTTGAGAAAGGAACAGACGTCAAGCCACCCCGACGAGCTTTGAAACGTTTGAAGGGTTTGCATTTCACCCAATTTTCCATGGGAGCCTATGTAATCAGGCGTATGCAGGAAATTATCGTCATCGATCGTAAAGATCGTTTCCGCTCCCTCGCTATAGGCTTTCAGAAGCGCTACGTTGCGGCGCTGAATGCAGTCCCATGGCAGAAAACGGCCATACTCGGGAACCTGTGCGAGGAAGCGGTTTTGTTCCTCGACGCCAAAATAAATCACATTCACACCCGAACAGGCTGCGAGATCGGCACAGAAAGCCGCCGCTTCGCTTTTTGTCTTGCGGTCGCCGGCCACGATGACGGCGACATCATCGTGCTCATGTTTTACAATGTCGTCGCAGTACGCCGTCAGGTTGTGGGGCACATTGATCGTCGTAGTTACAATGGCGCGTTTCATGGTCAGGCCACCTTGGATTTCAGCGGCGAATATTTGCTCATGAAGAGCTCATAAGCTTCGGACTGAAGGGGCTCGTTCGCCAAACTGCGTCTGGAGTGGGTCGTACGGCAAAAATCTTCGAGGTCGACATCGATATTGTCGGCGAGGCTGGGAACACTTCCGATGCAAACAAGTCCCTTATTCATCATCGCTACCGCATACCACCAATCGGCGCCAAGGCCGCGGTTTGGTTGATCCATCCAGAGCTCCCAGGCATCCAGATCGAAGCCCCATTGTTTCCAGTACTCGCCAACGCTTTGCGAGCCGGTCGTATGGTAATCGGCAAGAACCGCTTCGACCGCCTCGCGCGTGAAAATGACCATACCAGCCCCCATGTTCCACATGGCCGCATAACCGGGACGATGAAAAAGGATGCGGCTCTCGATGGTTCGGGTGGTTACGGCCCCGACCCTCAATTGATCCCGCCGGCCAGCTTCGAAGGCATCCATGATTGCGGGCAACCATCCGTCTTCGAGCAGAATGTCGTTTTCGAGCAACCCTATATAATCATAACCGAGACTTAACATTCTTCTTAAAGCATATTGAATGACGGCATCCGCCCCGCCGGTTATGTCATAATGAATTTCCTTGAGGCGGGCACGTTTGAAATATTTGGGGGAAGGAACCTTTCGTGCGGCGGGAGAGGCGCTGCCGTCGCACCAAAAAATATCGATGCGCTCGTCGGCATCGAGACCGCGGACGGTCCGCAGGGTAAAGTGCGTTCTTTCCATCGTGCTGTAACCGATGGCGATACGGGGAGCGGAGGATTTGATGTCTTCTTTCGTTCCGTGACGCAGCCCTGATCGGCGATAGGCCCATTGCGCAGCGGGGCCGATGACCGGAATGCTTGCTATAGACTTTTTAATTGTGTTCATCATGCCAGTGATTCAATCCTTAAACCGGGTCGTAAAGCTCCGCATCCGAGGGGGCTAACCGGCGCGCCGATAAATATCTTCGATGCGAACGATATCGTCTTCGCCAAGATAATCGCCGGACTGCACTTCGATCAGAAACAATGGCATTTTGCCCGGATTTTCCAGCCGGTGGGCAACGCCAAGCGGCACATAGGTCGCCTCATTGGGTCCTAAAAGGCACGTCTCGGAACCGCGCGTCACCTTTGCCGTGCCGCTCACGACAATCCAGTGTTCCGAACGGTGATGATGCATCTGCAGGCTCAGTTTGCCGTCCGGTTTGACCATAATCAACTTGACCTGGAAACCTTCCCCCTCGCTTAGCCGTTCGTAGAAACCCCACGGACGCCATACGCGCTCATGGCTGTGTTCCTCGTCGCGCTTATGCTGGCGAAGGCGGTTGACGATGAGTTTGACGTCATTGGCGCGCGCCATATCGGCAACTAAAACCGCATCGGCCGTTTCCACCACCACAACACGATCCAGGCCCAGCGCGGCAATTAACCGGTCCTCGCCGTGTAAATAAGAGTTGGTCACGTCATGCGTAATGATGTCACCGCGGATAACATTGTTGGCAGCATCGTGCAGGCCGACCTCCCATAAAGTCGACCAACTGCCGACGTCGTTCCACGGAAAGGCAACCGGCAGAACGCCGGCATTCTCCGTGTGTTCCATGATTGCGTAATCGACGGATAGATCCGTCGCCTGCGCAAAGCTTTCGGGATCGAGGCGCAGGAAATCGAGATCCACCTTGCTGCGGTTGAAGGCTTTACGGCAGGCGGCCGCCATCATGGGTTGAAGCCGGTCAAGTTCGGCGAGGTAACGGTCGGCGCGAAAAATGAAAATGCCGGCATTCCACAAATGCCGCCCGTCGGCAAAATAAGCAGCTGCTGCTTCTGCGTCGGGTTTTTCTTTAAAAGCTTTAACCTCATAAGCCCCCGGCGTTTCCGGCAAGCCCTCGCCCATCTCGATATAGCCATAGCCTGTATGGGACGTCGTTGGTTTCACGCCGAATGTCATCAGCGTGCCGGACATAGCTTCTTGTGCCGCAATCCTCACAGCCGATTGAAAAGCCTCATTGTCGCCGATGTGGTGATCGGCGGGAATAGCGACCAGAACGGTATCGGCAGGATACTTGGCCCAAAGCGCAGCGATGGCCAGCGCCGGTGCCGTACTGCGGCCGACCGGTTCCAGTGCGATCAGCGATGGCGTCACGCCGATTTCACGCAACTGTTCGGCAATGAGGAAACGATGATCGACGTTGCAAATAACCACAGGGGGAGCAATCACCGCATCCGCCGGCAGCCGGCTTGCCGCTTGCTGGAGCAACGTCTCTTCGCCATGCAGCACTTGCAATTGTTTCGGATGATCGGCACGCGAAATGGGCCATAGGCGCGTACCCGTACCGCCTGACAGAATGACCGGTAAAATGCGCATCGGCCTCGCCCTTGTTTATTTCGGAGAACTTACGGGACTAAAAGCTAGGTAGAAAATTAGCGCAAGGCAATAAAAAAGCCCGATTGGATGTTCGACAGAAAGGCTTGTATATTTGCACAGAAAGCTATTCTCTATACAAATAATGGCCCCTATCTTCAATCCCGAAATTCTCCGTGAGTACGACATCCGCGGCACGGTTGATGAGAACCTTTGTGTAGCGGATGCTTTGGCCCTTGGCCAAGCCTTCGGCACGATGGTCCGTCGCGCCGGCGGAAAACGAGTTGTGGTGGGCTATGACGGCCGCCTTCATTCGCCAAAACTTGAAACGGCCTTGGTCGAAGGATTGCGTGCGACGGACACGGACGTCCTGCGCATCGGGCTCGGGCCGACGCCTTTGCTTTATTTCGCGATGCATTACGCCAGGGCCGATGGCGGAATTATGGTGACGGGCTCGCATAATCCCCCCGATCAAAATGGATTTAAAATGCTGATGGCGACCCAGCTGCCCGGCGGCGGCCCAATTTATGGAGACGCGATCAAGAGGTTGGCTGCTCTTGCGGCACAGCATGATTTCGCTGTCGGCAATGGCGCCGCAGATAATATCGATATTGGCGATGTCTATGTGGATCGGCTGCTGGCGGAATATAATGCCTCGCGCCCCCTCAAGGTCGTATGGGATTGCGGCAATGGTGCGGCAGGAGCTTTAATCGATGCGCTTACCAAGCGGCTGCCGGGCGAGCATATCGTTTTGTTCTCCGACATTGACGGGACTTTCCCAAATCATCACCCGGATCCGACCGTGGCCGAGAATTTGCAAGACTTACGCAAGTGCGTCGATGAGCATCGAGCGGATCTGGGCATCGGTTTTGACGGCGATGCCGACCGTATCGGCGCTATCGATCAGCATGGCCGCATCGTGGCGGGCGACCAGTTATTGGCGATCTATGCAAGTGAAATTCTCGAAAACCATAAAGGCGCTACGATTATTGCCGATGTCAAATCCTCACAGGCATTATTTGATCGGATCGCCGCATTGGGCGGCGTGCCGATTATGTGGAAGACCGGCCATTCGCTTATCAAAGCCAAAATGACGGAGACGGGCGCTCTGCTTGCGGGAGAAATGAGCGGCCATATGTTCTTTGCCGATAGATACTATGGATATGACGATGCCCTGTACGCGGCTATAAGGCTTTTGTCTATTTTGAGCGCCTCGGGAAAATCGCTGGCCATGTGGCGCGATGCGATGCCTGCACTAGCCAATACGCCGGAGTGCCGCATTCCGGTCGATGAAGCCCGCAAATTCCAGATCATCGACGAGATAAAAAACCGCCTTTGCAAAATGGGCGCAAACGTGAACGGTATCGACGGCATGCGGGTCACGACAAAAGACGGTTGGTGGCTTTTGCGCGCATCCAATACGCAGGCTGCTTTGATAGCGCGCGCCGAAGCAAAAAATGAAGCCGCGCTTGCGCGCCTAAAGACCGAGATTACCGATCATCTTGAGGAATGCGGCATCACGGCGTCAATGTCTTAGCTCACATTAGGCGGGGGCCCGCGACCACCTAATATCGAACAGGAATTTATGTAGGTTTGTCAAAAGGGAAAATTTGGGAGGTGCGGACGTTCAAGGAGTTACCTAAGGCCGAAGTGAAAGGCTGCGCAAGCGAAAGGCGCAACCAAAGGGTAGTTGAAAGGCGCCTGTCGGATTCCCTATCCGGGACGGTTCGCAAGAAAGAGGCACCAAGCTTCCCACCGACCTCTAGCCGATAGGGGGGCCATATCAACAGCCTGCCATACAGTTACGAAGGCTTCGTCATCAAGGAACGTTAGCCGCGCAAGCGCCGCCGCAGTTGCGGGATCGGTCAGGTCGGCCATCCTCTGAAAGCGAAGCCGCCCGTGACGAATCTCATTGGCGTGCGTTATGGATGAGGCAAGTGCGTCAAGGTCCTTTAGCGTGATCGAAACGACTTTATCGATCGTCATGGCATCGATAACCCGGCTCGGAATGCCCGGCATATTTACCAAGCTTGGGCCGGGGTTACGCGGTTGACTGGATGCATCGGGCATTTCGATCACAACTGTTCGCGCCGACCCCACTTAAATTTGGACGTTGACGCCGCCGACTTCGGAATCCGTAGATGGCTGCGACGCGACAGAGTCCTGTGTTGACGGCTTAAGCGGGTTGTAAGGCGGCAGAGCTGTGTGGCCAGGCCCGAATGTGCCATCACTGTTACGGTGGAATTTTGATACGGGAATACCGTTCGCACTGGCGCCGGCAACAGCAACAGCCGGCTTCGCCGTTTGCGCGGGCGCTGGCGGCGTCTGCGCGGCTTGCGTGGTTTGGGCAGATTGAGGGGATTGAGCATTCGCATTCGAAGAAGCATTTCCCTTGGTCGCATCTGTCTTGACAGCATTTTGCTGCACCTGGACGAATTGCTGCTGAGAAGTGGCGCTTGAAATCGAGGATGACATGGGGGAGGCTCCGTGTAGTTGCTATGCGATGTTCGGATGAAATCGCACACGGAAAGTAGGGCGTCGGTTCTTAAAAATGAGATAAGAAAATCGATCTCAAAAAACAGAATTTCAGAGCAAGACTAAAGTCTTAGGGTTATCTCACTCTGTTTTCATTTTCGCCTAAGTTTCATCTAAGTTTCAAATAATAATGTGGCTTCGCGACGACACATTCGAATGTTCGGTAAAAAATATGCGACTCCTCTTGATTGAAGACGACTCGATGATTTCGGAGGGGCTGACAACAGCCCTTCGTCAAAGCGGTTATGCCATCGATGCCGTAGCGGATACGCAAGCTGGAAAGCTCGGTCTTGCCAATGAAAAATACGACCTCGTCCTTCTTGATCTCGGCTTGCCGGATGGATCTGGTCTCGAAGTGTTGAAAGAATTGCGCAACCGCCGCGATCCTGTTCCTGTCTTAATTTTGACGGCACGCGATACATTAAAAGATGTTGTCGAGGGTCTCGATCTCGGCGCCGACGATTATATGATAAAACCTTTTGCCCTTGAAGAATTAGAGGCGCGTATCCGTGTTTTGCTCCGCCGTAACGAAGGCCGCGCATCGCCCGTTATCACATGGGGGAATATTCAACTCAATCCAGCGACACACGGTTTTACCGTCGATGGCAAGCAGATCATTTTATCGGCGCGCGAGTTCGCTGTTATTCACGCGTTGATGGAAAATCCCGGCGCAATACTTTCACGGCAGAAACTCGAAGAAAAAATTTACGGCTGGAATCAGGAAGTGGAAAGCAACACGATTGAGTATCACATATCGCAAATACGAAAAAAACTGGGTTACGACGTCATCCGAAACATTCGCGGTGTCGGCTATACGATGGAGAAAAGGGCATAATGTCTATACGTCGAACGTTGCTTGTCTCTCTGCTGACGGGGCTTATGGTATGTACTGCCATTATCACATTTGTCGCCTATTTTAATACGGCGCACGAAATGCATGAACTTTTCAACGATAATATAAGGCAGATCGCTACAGTTATAAAAGAGCAAGCATTTGCAAAAGGTTCAGCGCCAGAAAACCCGAATGAAGCGGACATCTTTGAGCCGGAAGAAAGCTCTTTCATTCAGATTTGGGATACGCACGATGTGTTGCTGCGCTCGTCGCCGCAAGAAATCGACCTACCGTTGCAGTCGAGAGAGGGATTCAGCACCCCAACAATCCACGGTCAAAAGTGGAATGTTTATACTTTAAGAGCAGATAGTGAAGGCTTCGTTCAGGTAGCCCAGCCAAGAAAAATGGTTGCAACTATGGTTGGCGAAAGTGCAATGAACACCTTGTTGCCCTTTACTATTCTGTTTGTGGTCCTTGGCGCCGGCGCATGGCTTATCGTTGGCAGAAGTCTTTCGCCTCTTTCTCATTTATCCAGACATATAGCCAGCCAGGATGTCGATCAACTCCGACCTTTATCCAGTTCCGCAGTGCCGAGTGAGGTTCGGCCCATCATTAAGGCGATCAATGGGCTCCTGGAGAGGCTCGATAAAACGATAGCCGCGCAACGCCAGTTTATGGCCGATGCGGCGCATGAGCTGCGGACGCCGCTTACGGCTGTTAAACTACAGGCAGAATTATTGAGTCGCGCACAATCGCCTGCGGAGCGTGATGAGGGGATGCGTAACCTCTCTGAGGGTGTAGACCGCAGTATCAATATGGCATCCCAATTGTTGAGTGCGTCGCGCTGCGCCGCCGTAAGAACCGCTCCCGATTTTCGAACCATCCATCTTCATGAGGTCGTACGCTCGTGCCTTGCGACCTTTGTGTCCATCGCGTCCACAAAAAATATCGATATTACTTTTGAGCCTTGCGATGAATGCGCGATCAGGGGCGACGAAGAAGGAATACGCGCGTTGGTCAGCAATCTCGTCGACAATGCCATACGCTATACGCCAACCGGCGGCGGAGTGAATGTCAGTCTTTGCAAGCAGGATGGAAGAGCTGTTTTGAAGGTGACAGATACCGGCCCCGGCATAGCCGAGGCCGAAAAAAATAAAATTTTTCGGCGTTTTTATCGTGTACCGGGAACATCATCTTCCGGTGCCGGTCTCGGGCTTTCGATTGTTAAGGATGTCGCCGAAAATCACGGCGCAGCCGTGGTCGTAACGGACGGTCCTCAAAATAGAGGGACAATGTTTCGTATTGTCTTCCGTTTTCAGTCTGCCAGTATGACCGCATAGATGTGGCGATGCGTGCATGATGTCAAAATCATCCCCGATAAGGAGAGCCAAATGCCCAAGAAATCCCATCTAGCCGCATTTGTAATGCTTGCATTTATTTCAATCGTGGCGAGCAGCGCACAGGCCGAGGACGGCAATGCGGGATACAGTCTGGTCGATACATTACATCTCTCCGGACCGACGCGCTGGGATTATCTCGCCTTCGACCCCGATCGCAAACGTCTCTTCATCACGCGCGGCGACAGTGTTGATGTTGTGGATACAGCAACCAGAAAGATAATCGGCTCGATTGCGAATACGACTGGCGTGCATGGCGTTGCCCTGGCGCCTTCGCTTGGCCGCGGCTTTACCAGCAACGGAAAAGCCAACACCGCCACCATTTTCGATCTGGCAACCCTGCAGGTGGTTTCAACGGTTCCTACGGGAACCAAGCCCGATGCCATAGCCTATGATCCGGCGACCCAGCGTGTCTTTACGGCGAATGGTGAAAGCGACGATATGACGGCGATTAACGCCAAAAACGGCGCGGTTCTCGACACCATTAAGCTCGGCGGCCAGCCGGAATTTGCTGTGGTTGATGGCGAGGGGCGGCTTTATGTGAATCTGGAAGACAAATCGCAATTGACTGTCGTTGACACCAGGAGTCTCAAGGTTCTTGCCCATTATGATTACGCGCCAAAATGCGAAGGACCCACTGGTTTATCTATTGATGTCAGTCGGCATCGCGTGTTCGCAGTTTGCGCCAACAAAACCATGCTGGTTGTTGATGCCGCGACCGGAAAGATCATCGATGCCTTGCCGATCGGCGAACACAGCGATGCCAGTGTTTTCGATCCGGCGGCAAACCTCGCCTTCAGCTCGAACGGCGACGGAACGCTTACGGTAATCGGCCCCTCGGGCCCCGATCATTACGCCGTTTTGCAGACGGTCAAAACCTTGCCCACGGCTCGAACCATGGCGCTCAACCCTTCGACACATGAGATTTACCTTGTCGGCGCCGAGACCGAAGGGTTTGATCCGCCGAACGACAAGCATCCCGAACCGCGCCCGCATATCAAACCCGATACGTTTATGGTTCTGACGGTGGCACCGAAAATAAAGCATAAAACAAGCCCATAAAGAATAACTGGAATAAGGAATGAATGTTGCTAGAGCCCTAACTCTAATTGGCGCAATCGTCCTAATCTTTCTGGCGCAACCGACTTTGGCGGGCCCCCCATTTCTTACCGATGACCCTGAGACGGTTGATTATCAGCATTGGGAGATAAATACTTATGCTGCTGGAGGGCAAGTGCGTAGCGAAGCATCTGGTGTTGCGCCAGGAGCCGATATTAATTATGGAGCGCTACCGAATGTGCAGGTTCACATCAATATATCTATGGCATATGACCAGTTAAGTGGCGGTCCACTTAATTATGGTTATGGCGATACCGAACTTGGCGTAAAATATCGCTTTATTAACCCCGGCGAAGATGATTGGTGGCCGCAAGTTGCAGTGTATCCTCTTTTGGAAGTGCCAACCGGCGACGCAAGCAAGGGGCTTGGCGCGACCGGCAAGATGCGGGAGTTCCTGCCCGTATGGCTTCAGAAGGATTTTGACGAGTGGACGACCTATGGCGGCGGCGGGTATTGGAATAATCCGGGATTGGGAAACAAGAATTATTGGTTTTTCGGTGGGGTCTTGCAGCGGAAAACCACCGACAGCCTGACGGCTCGGGGGCGAATTATTTCACCAAACGGCAGAAACCATCATAACGACTCCTTACGATAAGGGCAGCAGGGGCTTCAATCTTGGCGGCAGTTACGATTTTACGGAAAATTATCACCTTCTAGTCTCCGCCGGTCGCGGCTTTCAAAACGCAGCCGACACCAATCAGCTTTCTTATTATCTCGGTTTGCAATGGACTTTTTAAGAGCCTCTTCAAAGGTCGGTAAAACTGGTTGCGGGGGACCGCAATTGCTCAGACTTGATTAGGCCGATTTTAGTTCCTTTAAGGAAGGATTATCAAGTAGTTAAGCTAAAAATAGGGCCATCACCATAGTCCAATAAATTGATCCGATTGGATGAAATTGCCGAATGAGCTATTATCGTTGCGCAATCATTATGAAATAACAGGAGGTCAACATGGCCCGCAAGTGTTTCTACAGCTTTTATTACAATCCAGATAGTTGGCGCGTCAGCAAAGTCCGTAAGATAGGCGCGCTCGAAGGAAACCAGACGGTTTCGGACAATGACTGGGAAAAAATCACGGATGGCGGTGATCCGGCTATCAAGAAATGGATTGCCGATCAAATGTATGGCAGAAGCTGCACAATTGTTTTAATTGGCTCAGCAACCGCTGGGCGTAAATGGATCAATTACGAAATCAATAAAACATGGGATGATAAAAAGGGTCTTTTAGGAATACATATTCACAACATCACTGATGCTGATGGAAATAACTGCGTAAAAGGTAGGAACCCTTTTGACGACGTAAAACTAGATGGCAAAATGGGATCGTCAATCGTTAAAGTTTACGATCCTCCTTATACGAATAGTGGGGACGTCTACAATCATATTGCCGACAACATCGAAGACTGGGTCGATGAAGCCATAGAAATTCGCAACAAGCGCCTGGCTGCTTGATGTTTTAATGTTAAATAATACTAATCCCCCTCAGCAGGAAAACATTGGACAGACAATTTGAAATCTTCATCGACAGATTCGTCGAGGAACTGAAAGAAGAAAACGCTGCTGTATTTGCGGGCGCGGGTCTATCTGTCGCCGCAGGATATGTAGATTGGAAAAATTTGCTCTTGCCAATTGCGCAACAACTTGGACTGGATGTTGATAAAGAGCATGATTTGGTGTCGCTGGCGCAATATCACTGCAATGAGCGCAGCGGCAACCGTCACGAACTAAATCAGCGGCTGATTAACGAATTTTGCGCGGGCCACGCCATTACTGAAAACCATAGAATTTTGGCGCGTTTGCCAATCCGCACTTTCTGGACGACGAATTACGACCGCCTGATCGAAAAAGCGCTTGAGGATACGGGTAAAATTGCTGATGTGAAATATACGGTCAAACAGCTTGCTTTGACGCGGGCAAAGCGCGACGCCGTTGTTTACAAAATGCATGGTGATGTGGAGCACCCTGACGAAGCGGTGCTGACCAAAGACGACTACGAGCGTTACCATTTTGACCGACAGCCATTTATTACTGCAATTAGTGGCGACATGGTTTCAAAAACATTTTTATTCTTAGGCTTCAGCTTCACTGATCCCAACCTTGATTATATTTTGAGCCGCATTCGAGTAATGTTCACGTCTAGCCAGCGTGAACATTACTGCATCTTTAAACGACGGCAGCGCAGCGCGTCCGAGTCGGAATCCGCCTATAACTATGATGTTATAAAGCAGGAATTGGCGATCAAAGACCTTAAACGATTCAACGTCACCGCGCTGTTGGTAAACGATTACAGTGAAATAACCGCCATTCTGCGAATTATCGAAGATCGCTATCGACAGAAGGCTGTTTTTATTTCCGGTAGTGCGCATGAATACGGCAGTTTTCCTGATCCGGAAAATTTCATTCAAAATCTTAGTCAGTCACTAATCCGAAGTGGTTATCAAGTAGTTTCAGGCTTTGGTTTAGGTGTCGGCACTTACGTCATCATGGGTGCGTTGCAGCAGGTCTATGAGAAGGAAGGCAAGCTACTTCATGATCAACTTACTTTGCGACCTTTTCCTCAAGGTGGCGCAGACATTCAAAGGCAATGGGAAGCTTATCGCAAAGATATGATATCGTACGCGGGTATTGCCATTTTCGCTTTTGGCAACAAGCTAATGCCGAATGGCAATGTCGCGAACGCCGATGGCATGAGGAAAGAATTCGATATCGCTAAAGAAAAGGGGCTTAAGCTAATCCCAATTGGGGCGACTAGCTATGTTGCTCAAGAATTGTGGAAAGAAGTTCACGATAATTTCAACTCTTATTATCCGAACGCCACTGCCGATTTCAAAGCTGCTTTCGAAATGCTTAACAACACTAGCGCTGCTCCAGCGAAGCTTTTAGAGGTGATTGGCAAAATTCTGAATATGCTTCGGGGTAGATAAATGGCCCGCACTGTATTCTTCAGCTTCCATTACCAGCGCGACATTTTCCGTGTGCAGCAAGTAAAAAACCACCATGTTACCAAAGGAACTTATACTGCCGCCGGGTTTTTCGATGGCTCTCTGGAAGAAAAAGCAAAAAAAGAAGGTGATACTGCCGTCAAAAATATTATAGACAGAGGCCTTAAAGGTAGCAGCGTACTTTGTGTGTTGATCGGCAACCAGACCTACACGCGCCGATGGGTGGATTATGAAATTCTCAAAGCAATTGAATTGGGTATGGGGGTATTCGGTGTTCGAATCCATCAAATTAAAGACCCCAAAACGGGCGTAGATACTGCTGGCAGCAGTCCATTCCAATTTTTGGGTTACGGCATCAAAGAACAAAAAATGAATCCAATGGTACAATACAAGGATGGATGGAAAGATGCACCGTATCTATCTCCGATCGACTCATCTGCCGCCCCATATCTGGAAGGCACTGAAAGACCAATTTTGAGCAGCCTTTTTAACGTGTATGATTGGGTTGATGGGGAGGGGTATAATAACTTTGGAAACTGGGTTGAAAAGGCCGCCAAACAAGCGGGAAGATAATTTAAATTGAACTGAATATATGCTCTCACAAGATCACCTCAGATTGAATCGCGAAGAGCTTTACCAATTGGTTTGGTCGAAGCCGATGCAGCATGTGGCGAAAGATTACGGCATATCTGACCGGGCTATGGCTAAGCTGTGTTTGCGTAAGCAGGTGCCGGTTCCTTCGCGAGGTTATTGGGCCAGAAAACTTGCAGGCGGCAACGTCATTAAGTCGCCGCTTCCTGAATTCGTAATTAAAGCTCCGAAAATAAAATCCAAAGTGATGCAAGATCGGACGTCGTCGACAGCCGGCAAAGAAAAATCAAAAACTCGTAGCGTTTTTGAAGATCGAAACAGGGAGATCAAAGGTAAATTACGGGAATTTCGACGTTCAATGTCTAACGACGTTCATTATGTTGTAAAAGTTGAAGGATGGGACTGTGATTTTACCTTCGGTCTAAACGCCAATTACAATCCCTTGCACACACGCGATACAGCATCTTTTATGCATGATAGCCCGTATAATGAATATCGAATATTGTCGATAAAGGGCGTATTTCTCAAACCAGAAAAACTCAAAGGACAAAAAATTGAAGCTGACTTTCATCCTTCGATCCATCTTGATGAGGCGGCTAGGAAAAAGAATGAACTCTGGTACGAAGAAAATCCTCCAAAATCGGTAGGATTATTTCAAAATGAAAAGGAATGTACGCGGGGTATAATCTCCATACCGGCGGAGGCGATGAATTTTGTGCAGCAAGCTGTTGCGTCAAATAAAGTTAACTACATCTCTTTCCGCGCCGAAAAAATGCACTATGGCCACGCCGAGGTTCATCGATACTCGTTACAGGAAAAGTATGAGGATGAATAAAACTTAGCCACCAAATTCATCAACCGTTTCTTCACATTTTTTACGGATCAGACCGGCAACTTCTTGAGCAGCTTTGTGACCGATTTTTACGTTTTTCAAATTATTCAAAACATTTTTTGCTAACTCGGGTACACGCTGGCGGACAATCGGTTTGGCAAGTCCGGCATCCTCGGCTAATTGCTCGAAATGCTTCGGCGAAATCTTGCTCGATAGATATTCGCCACCGATTTTCATGGCCATTTTCTTGCTCAAGTCAGGATAGTAGGTTGTGCTCAGAAGATCGTAATAGGGGGATAATCGGCGTTCTTGGTCTTCGACTTCAAAGTACACCAGCGAAAAATTTTTCCCATGCGCATCGTTGTTGCCGATTAAGTAGTTGAAAATGACGTCATCCAGTAGCTGTTGAAGATCGATTACCGGTGCGCTCGATACTTCACGCAATAGGTCGAAACATTGTTTGAGCGAAGGCCCCCCCTCGGCCTGATATTTATTTTCGGAGACAATGCCCATTGCCTGGCAAAAATCTTCCTGGTGCATGCGCTCTATATGCGTTGTGCCTGGAGGAGTTGTCGTGACAAACATCCGATCATAACGCTCGACTAGCAAGTAATCAATATTTTCGGCCTTTCCCGTTTCCACTTTTGCGACGAGCAAGCCAACAGCATTCGCCAGTCTCATACAAAAAGCTTCGTTAAATACGACACCTTCAAAATGTTGATTAGCAGGCTTCAAAATATGTGTGCTTGGCGCACCACCAAGGGGCAGTGATATTTCGCCATTTGCCAGATAAATCGGAATCTTGTCCTGAGCCCCCGCCAATGACAGACGAATGCCTTCATCACCAGCCAAGAGGGGGCGACGCGGAAGTTCTTTAAGGATTGAAGCGAGTTCTTTTTCAGAGAGTTCACGGTAACTATAGTTTTTTTCCGGCAGAGCCGTACCGGCTGGAACAAAAGTTACCGCGCCAGCACATTCGCCGCCAATTTGTTCCAACATTGTGAAATCGTTTTTTGCACTGATGCCGAGATTTTTGGCGATCAACTCGCGCTTACTTTCTTCGGGCAGCAATCCTGCAAAGAAGGCACGGCATTGCTTGCGCGTGAATCGCATTTTCTGCAATGGCAATGAATGAGACAGGGGAATCGCGTCAGGATTATTCAGCCAACTTTCGGCATAATCGAAAACCATTTCGCCGTGATTATCCTGAATCAACTGGCCGACCAGATCACTATGCAGATAGGCATCGAGGGTTTTTGGCATGACTTATTCTCTGCGCGTCGCCGGAGGCGTCAGCGTCAACTTGATGCCCAGCGTATTGAGAACTGTTAGTACTTTGCCCAACTGGCAAGTAGGTTTGCCTTTCTCAAGATCGATGATGAAGCGCAGACCTGTACCAGACGTGAGCGCCAAATCTTTCTGCGTTACGTCCATGCCCTTACGCGCATTTCTGACCAGTTCGCCAATCTCCTTTGGGCTGTATTTCATAGGATTTTCTCACAGTTACCGAGCGGGAATGTTACATTGTAATATCGAAAATATCAATAAAATATTACCGTTCGGTAACATATTGAGGAATTGGAGTAAAAACGAATACTGATATGCCCGCCCGGGAACAGTTTAAGCTCCGGTTCCTCAAGCGTGTTCTCTAGCAGTTCAATGATACACGAAGAATGTTCCAAATCTTATATATTTTTGCAGATATGAAACAGAAAACAAATTCGGGGGTAATCCATATCACTCAATGCGTGGTAAAAAGCGTGATATAGTAAGCTAGTTTGAACTGAGCAAAAAATCATGGATTCGATCAGCCGGGAAAAACGCAGTTTTGTAATGAGTCAGATTCGAAGCAAGCACACGAAGCCGGAGCTTGCATTGAGGCAGATTGTCTCCTTAATGGGGTTTCGTTATCGATTGCATTATAAAAAATTGCCCGGCAAACCTGACTTAGCTTTTCTTGGACAAAAAAAACTAATCTTTATGCATGGATGTTTTTGGCATCAACACCCAAAATGCAAAGACAGCGGCTTTCCCGCTAGTAATTTATCTTACTGGCGACCGAAGCTCACTAGAACCATTGAACGAGACCGAGAGCATACAGCAATTTTGCGCAAGCAAGGCTGGAAGGCCTTAATCATATGGGAATGTGAAATGAAAAAACCGAATCAAATTAAGCGAAGAATTAAGCGCTTCCTTGAAACTCCTGGCCGTAAAACTGCCCGACGCAAAAAAGGCCAATAGCTGCGCGTCAGCAAATGTTCTTAATTTGTTCTTTACAAATTATGAGTTAGTTATCAGAGTGAGTCCCGCTACTCTGTCTTCTCTGCCCCCTTCTTTAATTTCGCCAGCCGAGGTTATCCAATGGCACACCTGAAGAAAATTCAGAATCTTCCGGGAAAAAGTATCAAGTTAGTGAGCTTGTTTACCGGCGCTGGCGGGTTGGACTTAGGATTTGAGCAAGCCGGTTTTGAAACAGTGTACGCCACAGATTTTGATACTGCATGCTGTGAGACTCTGAAGAAAAACATAGGAAAGCATTTTCCTTCCAAAATGAAAATTGTTGAGTCGGACATACGAAAGCTAGATTTTAAAACTCTTCCTCAAAAAGCTGACTTGGTTATTGGCGGGCCTCCTTGCCAGACTTTTTCTGCCTCTGGCAGAAGAGCCGGTGGCGCTCGGGGGAGACTTGACGAGAGGGGTACACTTTTTGAGGCTTACCTAAAAGTCATCAAACACCTTAAGCCAAAAGCTTTCTTGTTTGAAAATGTGCGCGGCATTTTGGGTACAAACGAAGGCAAAGATTGGGAGGCGATTGTCAGTTCATTTGAAGGGCTAGGATACCAAATACAATATAGAATTCTCGACGCATTGGATTATGGCGCTCCTCAACAAAGGGAACGCATGATTATGGTTGGGCACAAAAACAGAAAAGCATTTTTGTTTCCTGAGCCTTTATTCGGGCCTGACTCTGCAACTAACAGAAAGCATATTTCTGCGGGCGCAGCCTTAAAGGGCCTAAAGAACACGGAACCCTTAGAGCCTCTTTATCTTAAGGATGGAAAATATGCACATTTGTTAAAATTAGTGCCTCCGGGGGACAATTATTTGTTTTTCACAGCCAAGCGAGGTTATCCCACCCCCATATTTGCCTATAGGTCTCGCTTTTCCGATTTTTTGTACAAAGCAAATCCTGCTTTTCCAATAAAAACCCTCATCGCAAGCCCAGGAAAATACACAGGCCCCTTTCACTGGGAAAATAGAAGCTTCACTGTAGCAGAGTATGCACGGTTACAAGGGTTTCCTGACGACTTTGTTTTTACCGGCAGCAGAAAGGATGCAGTGAAGCAGATTGGAAATTCTGTTAGCCCGAAATTTGCGCGTTGCCTTGCGCTTGCGATTGCAAAACAAATTTTTTCAAAGAAAGTTGACATGCACCTTCTTCCAGAGAACAGGATTTTGTCCTTTGATAAAAGGAAGGGCCAGAAGGCCCAAAACACAAGACTGCATCACAAGAAGGTTCAATCGGCGCCGCAGAAAACTTCAAAGGTGTTTACGCCCAACACATATATGACTCACATATCTCCCTCTTCCCTTAAGGGCCCCAATGCAACTGTTATTGCCAACGAGGGACACGCAAAAATCGTCTTGCATACAGACGAGAGCAATAAACCATTTGCAGAAATGATTATTAAAATCATGCATGACAGCAAGTCAGAAACGAACACGCTTTTATCTATAGCCGCATACGGTGAATCTGAAATTACAATCCAAACAATGTGGAATGCTGTGGACGATTGGGTGATTAGGGCCAGTAAATTTCACTCGCTATTTGAATTGTACGGGCATTTTACGGAACCGCATCCAATTTTTGAGGTTATCAGTTTTACTGCACATACAAATCATCCGATTGGGCGGTTTGCTAAGCATTGCGTTAATTTTGAGAATTGTTCCCGTCATTTTCCCAGGGAGCATTTAACGGACTTATTTGGATTAGCATTCAGAGAGAAAAGCTTTATCCGCTTGGTAGAAACCTTAAGAGGCTATCGTTTTGATATACGGTGTCATGAGACAAATGTCACTATGCCAGAAGACAAATATATGGTTTGTTATCCTTTTAGTTTACCTTTCACCAAGCAAATGAACTTTGCTGTGAAAAAAAACCAGGTCGAGCACGATGGCCTATTAGAGGCGGCTGAGTAAATGGATTGTGAACCATGTCACGAATAAACGCAGAAGCTGGCGGCGACATACAAGATGCGATAAAAAATTCACTCAATGCTGCTTTATCAAGAGCGGAAGAATGTTTCAACAAAGGAAGCAAACCAAATTTTGGCCTTTCAAGCAGGTTGTTGAAGGCTCTGGAATTTTTGTCAGAGCGTTCTGCCAAAGCGTCGACAGGCTTCACCAATATTGTCACTAGTTTAGCTATTAAGGCGACCTTGCCAAAGGTAGATATTCGGTACCATCAAGTGCAAATACAAGATAGAACGGATCGCCCTGCTGGATTTAATTTTCGGGGCGTATCGGAAAAAATTATTTACCCCTGGCTCGCTCAAAATAATTTCGAAGGGGCAAAATCAGGGTGGCAGACGAGAACTTTCGAAAGGCCAAAGCCTTATTTTTTAAATTACGATGAAAATATTGGTGATATTAAAGAACCATTCTTAGCAAGTTAC
>Ga0206875_1111_pt1 | contig 21314 bp, 22 predicted proteins | sample Alteio_BWOrgCont_9_FD_152616 | JGI IMG/M metagenome (GOLD analysis project Ga0206875, IMG submission 152616) | Enriched cells from forest soil in Barre Woods Harvard Forest LTER site, Petersham, Massachusetts, United States -... | ecosystem: Environmental > Terrestrial > Soil > Temperate forest > O... | reverse complement strand
AGTTTATTGAATAAGCAGGTAACCGTAAAAGCTACGGGTTCTATAAAAATCGGTAAGGCAAATGTATTTATAAGTTTCCCGGTAAATTATGAAGGAGTACAATCGTATAATTTTTAACTACTCTCTTCTTTTAATCAGCTGTGTACTATCCTGTGCAGTTAATGTTTTTTGACAACATTTTGGCAGTCTGGTGACAGCTGTTACTTCGGCAGTTACATCGTCAGCATCAAAGCCTAAATCAGCTAATAATGTTTTTAAATTTTCATCGTTTATTCTATCAGTAATATAAACAATGGTTGTTGTATGCTTTTTTATATCAACATCCACAGAGGTTACTCCATCCTGTTGAGATATATAATGTTCTATCCTATCCTTGCAGGCATCGCAAACTGCCATCGGGGTTTTAATAACAATTTTATCAACTGCTTTTTGTTGTGCTTTACCGGCTTGTGCCAATACAAATAAGGCAATTATTATCAGTTTTACAGTTTTCATTATGTTGTTTTTTATAAAGATATTACTAAACATTCCAGGTAGAAGGATTTTGCCGCCAGTTTAACAAGGTGCTTTGTTGTGCTTCTGTCACAATACCTTTTTCAATTGCCAATTCAATCAGAGCATTATAATTGGTTAGTGAACGGAATAATACACCTGCATCAGCAAATGCATCTACAGCTACATCAAACCCATAATTAAAAATTGAAACCATGCCAACCACTTCTACACCGGCGTTTTTTAATACATCCACTACCTGCAGGCTACTTTTTCCGGTTGAGATAAGGTCTTCAATAACAACTACCTTCTGGCCTTCTTCGTAAAAACCTTCTATTTGATTGCCTAATCCATGTTCTTTAGGCTTTGGCCTTACATATATATAAGGAAGTTTTAATTGATCGGCAGCCATAGCTCCCCAGGCGATTCCTGCTGTTGCTACTCCTGCTAACAAATCAGCTTCAGGAAAACGTTCAAATATTACATTGCACATTTCGCTTTTTATAAAATCACGGATAAAAGGAAAGGATAATACTTTTCGGTTATCACAATAAATAGGGCTCTTCCAACCACTTGCCCAGGTGAAAGGTTCTTGCGGACTTAATTTTATTGCATTAATTTGTAATAGTTTTTCGGCTACAGCTTTTTCATTTGTCATGTTGCAAAAATAAGATAAAAGCCCTCTAAATTCCCCTGAGTGGGAGTTTTTTAAGAGTATAATTATTTAGAGTTCTTTTTCACAATTATAGATTGGCAGAACAAGGACACATAAAAAATATAGTTATGAAAAATTATAAAATTGTTAGCTAACAACTCAGTATTCAAAACCAAACACCATTAACATGTACATCAAAATATACTTCGGCGATAAACCTGTTTTTCTTTGTGATGCAATTGATGAGGAATTGAATGGTATTCTGCATCATCCGGATGCCGTATTTGTGGATGAAATTAATGCTGCTGCCATTAATTCTTTATTGCATGAAATAAAGAAAGATGAATTTCATGCAGGTGTTTTATTAAATCCGGATTTGGATGCGTTGAGAAAATCCTTCTTTAAACATTTTACTTTGATTGAAGCTGCAGGCGGTATTGTACAAAATGAAGCAAAGGAAATTCTTATAATTTTCCGGCTTGGTAAATGGGATTTGCCAAAAGGAAAATTGGAAGAAGGCGAAAACCTCGAAGACTGCGCCGTTCGGGAAGTGGAAGAAGAAACAGGTGCAACAAATATTATATTAAAATCAAAAGCAGGAGAAACCTATCATACCTATGATGCGTATGGAAAACATTTTTTAAAAATCAGCCATTGGTATTATATGAGCTGCTCCGGCAAGCAACATCTTGTACCGCAAATTGCTGAAGATATCACTGAAATAAAATGGATAGCTGCAGAAAAGTTGGATGAGATTTTATCCAACACTTATCCGTCTGTTAAAGATATATTGAATGGATTTGTTGATAAATAAATAACCGTTCATCAAAAAATAGCTGTCAGCCTTAAACGAATCCTTACCTTACTTTTAAAATTATTTTTATGCTACGTCAATTTTTTATTGGTTCTTTTTCATTACTTGTTATTTCGAATCTTCAGGCTCAATCAACTTTATATATGCCACGAAATGTAACCGATGCATATAAAAAAGGTACAAGATCATTAGATGGTAAGCCGGGTAAAAACTATTGGCAAAATCATGGTTACTATGATATAAGAGTTACTGTAGCACCTCCCGATAGAAATATTAAGGGAAGCGAAACAATAACTTATGTAAATAACAGTCCGGATACATTAAGAAATCCTGTACTGAAACTTATTTTAAATACGCATAAACCCGGTACGATGCGTTATTATGATGAACCGGATGCATTTCTCAACCCGGGTATTATTGTAGATGCTGTAACTGCCGATGGCAAAGTCGTTAATTTTCAAAATCCTCCTACTCATTTCACCTGGCAATCTTTCCATCTTCCAAAAGCATTGCCACCCCATGGTTCTGTAAATCTTACCCTGGATTGGCATTTTGAATTGGCTACTGCTGCCGGACGGGAAGGTGCTATTGATTCCAATACTTTTTTCCTGGCTTATTTCTATCCACGCATTGCTGTGTATGATGATTGCGACGGATGGGACAGAATGAATTTTACCGGCGTTCAGGAATTTTATAACGACTTTAATGATTATACATTAACGGTGAATGCTCCTAAAAATTATATTGTATGGGCTACAGGAACACTACAAAATACCAATGAAGTATTGCAACCTGCGTATGCCGATAAATTAAATAAATCTTTGACCGAAGATGCGATTGTACATATAGCAGATACAAAAGATCTTGCATCAAAAAATATAACGGCACAAAATGATATGAATGCCTGGAAATGGAGTGCTGATAATATTACAGATGTAACCTGTGCTATCAGTAATCATTATGTATGGGATGCATCCAGTGTTATTGTTGACAATACTACCAAACGCAGAGCCAGTGTACAGGCTGCTTATAATGATTCTGCAACTGATTTTCATTCTATGGTTGGCTTTGGAAAACACTCACTGGACTGGCTGTCGAATGTATGGCCCGGCGTTGCATATCCTTTTCCTAAAACTACCATTGTACAAGGCTTTGCAGATATGGAATACCCCATGATGGTAAACGATAATACAAACGGAGATACTGCATTTACACGTTTTGTAGTAGAACATGAAATTGCACACACCTGGTTTCCGTTTTATATGGGTATTAACGAACATCGTTATGGTTTTATGGATGAAGGTTGGGCTACTACTTTTGAATACCTTATCGGCGTTGCAGATATGGGAAAGCATATCGAAGATTCTCTTTATAAAGATTTCAGGATTACGGATTGGATAAACGATCCATCCGCAGAAGAAGATCTGCCGATTATTACTCCCGGTAATATTTTAAATGGTGCAGCACTGGGCAATAACGAGTATGGTAAAGCTTCACTTGGTTATTTGGCAATAAAAGATATGCTGGGCGATGATCTATTTCGTAAATGCCTGCATGCTTTTATGGATCGCTGGCATGGCAAACATCCTATTCCCTGGGATTTCTTTTATACATTTAATGATGTGTGGGGTAAAAACCTGAACTGGTTTTGGAATAGCTGGTTTTTCAGTAATGGTTATATCGATTTAGCCATACAAAATGTAAAAGCCAGCGATAATGGATATACGCTAACACTAAAAAATATTGGCGGTTTTCCTGCACCTGTTGATATATTAATTACTTATAGCGATAACAGTAAAGAAACCTTGCATGAGACGCCTTCCATTTGGCAGGCAAATTTATCTCAAGCCAATATAAAGATTACCGGCAAAAAGAAAATAAAATCAATTGAATTAGACGGTGGCATTTTTATGGATGCCGATGTAAACAATAATAGCTGGAAAGCAAATTAATTGTACTAAAAGGATTACTATTTATGGCACTTCACAAGCGGGCAAACCCTTTTTCGAAAGTTAATAATGATACAGGCTTCGGCACCAACGCAGATAGTTATGGTGGCCGGTTCATTAACAGAGATGGAAGTTTCAACATGCGCAAAGAAGGAAAACCTTTTTGGGAACGCTTTAGCATTTACCATACAATGCTCAATATGCCAAGATGGAAATTCATCTCGGTTGTTGTTTTGTTTTATTTTTTTATCAACCTCTTATATACTGCTGTTTATCTTCTAATAGGAGCCAATGAATTACAGGGAATGATTGGAGGCACATCCTGGCAGGTTTTTAAAGAGTTTTTTTTCTTCAGCACTGAAACTTTTACTACAGTTGGTTATGGAAGAATAAATCCTATTGGTGATGGTGCCAACCTTGTAGCATCCATTGAAGCTATGAATGGCTTTCTGTCTTTTGCTATTGCTACCGGTTTATTTTATGGACGTTTTTCCAAACCTAAATGCTTCCTCACTTTCAGCGATTATGCATTGGTTTCCCCTTTTCAGGATAAAACAGCTTTGATATTCCGGTTTGTTTCGTATAAAGATTATCATATACTAACTAATGTAGAAGTTAAAGTTACTATTGGCCTGCAGTTGCAGGATAGCGAAACAGGAAAACTGAGTTATAAATATTTCGAATTGCCGTTGGAGCGCAACTTTATAGAAAGTATGTCTATTAATTTTACGGTTGTACACCCCATTGATGAAAAAAGCCCTCTCTACGGCTTTACCTGGGATGATATAAAAACAGCCGATGTAGAATTATACGTATTGGTACGGGCTTTTGATGACACCTATTCTACGATGGTGTTGCAACGTACTTCCTATACATTTGATGAAATAAAATTCAATAAAAAATTTGTCATGATGTACCGGGAGAGTGATGATGGCAAAACAACAATTGTAGAATTACAGAAATTAAATGATTTTAAAGATGTTGAATAAGTTGTCTGTTTATCCAAACCCTTATCAGATAGGCATTCTCCATTCTTCGCAATTATTAATAATTCGTTTTACCTGCAATATTCCTAAAGTTGACTAACTTTATTGCATCAAAAAACAGTATGATTAAGAAAATTACCCCACTTTTACTTGCCGTGATATTGATTGTATCGTGCAATCATAAAAGCAGACCAACAACAGCTCTGGATACAGGCAGAGCGTTTATAAGAGCTACCCTGGATGGCAATTTTGACGAAGCAAAGACCCTTTTGTATAAAGATACTTTTAATATACAGTATTTTGATTCTTATACGCAGATGTACGATCGTCTTCCGGATGCAGAAAAGAAAAGTTATAAGGATGCAGATTATACAATCAACAAATACAACGACGAAAGTGATTCGGTAAGCATTATTAATTATTCAAACAGCTACATGAAAAAACCGCAAGACATAAAAGTCATTAATAAAAATGGTGAATGGGTAGTTGATTTTAAGTACACCATTGCCAATTAATAATTGAAAATCTATAATTAACTACAATCATAAACAAAACATAAATCAACAATCAATGAATGTTCTTCATCCATGGCATGGAGCCTCTTATGGAAAAAAAAGCCCTGAAATTGTAAATGGCATAATCGAAATCTCTCAGGGGTCAAGGGCTAAATACGAAGTAGATAAAACGACAGGATTATTAAAATTAGACAGAGTTGTTTATTCCTCTTTCCACTACCCTATTAATTATGGATTCATTCCTCAAACACTGGGATTGGATGGCGATGCGCTGGATATTTTAGTGATGTGCTCTGAAAGTATTCAACCACTTTGTCTTGTAAAAGCCACAGTAATCGGCAATATGCAAATGATTGATAATGGTGAACCAGATGATAAGATTATCGCTGTAGCAACCAACGACCCTACAGTGAATCATATTACAGATGTAAAAGAATTGCCAACACATTTCATTGCTGTATTGAAAAATTATTTTGAACAATACAAGGCACTGGAAAATAAAAAAGTAGAGATTGATGAGTTTCAGGATAAAGAAGCAGCTTATAAAATCATCAATGCTTCCATCGAACTTTATAAAAAAGAGTTTCCTGCAAAATAACAGGCCATAAAAAATTGCCATGAACATACAAACGATCATCTTAATTATTGTAGTTGGCGTAGCAGCCGGTATGCTTAGTGGATTAGTAGGTGTGGGTGGCGGACTTATTATTGTTCCTGCTCTTGTTTTCTTTTTAGGATATTCGCAGCATATGGCTCAGGGAACATCATTAGGAGTATTGTTGTTGCCAGCAGGCATATTAGCTGTAATGCAATATTACAGGCATGGCGATGTGGATATAAGAGCCGTGGCAATATTAGCCATTGGCTTTCTTATTGGTGGTTATTACGGCAGCAAACTTGCGCTGAGCTTGCCACAGGAACTTGTAAAAAAGATATTTGCAATCTTTATGTTGCTTGTAGCTGTTAAGATGTTATTCTTTGATAAAAAAATTGCAGAAAAAATACAACAGCATACGCAGGTAAAAAATAAAAACAATTAATCTTTTATTCTCACTTCTTCTCCTGCTAAAGCAATCTTTCTTTTGTAAACTTTCATACAGAGAAATCAATTAAATAAAAAAGCATTCATTATTTCTTTTTTTAAAAGATCAATAATGAATGCTTATACTATATATTTATTAAATACCTTATTAGTTTATAACAACCGTTGTTGTATAAGAAGTATTGCCCTTAATTACTTCCACTGTATATGTACCTGAAATAATATTCGCTGGAATATCTATTCCCTGTAAACTTCCGGTATTATAGCTTAATTGTGCAGTAGCTACTTCCTGACCTGTAACGTTTAGTAACCGTGCAACATACACTCCTGCAGCTAAATTATTAAACACAATATTTATGTGATTGCCGCTTACAGGACTTGGATACACTGTTATACCTGACACAGAAGATGCAACTATATTTACCGGAGCTACGCTGCTATAACCTTCACCTCCTGCTATTCCAATGCCTTTTACACGATAGTAATTATTTCCAACAACAGCACTAAGTCCTGTTAAGCTATAAGTACCGGCACCACCATTTGCAGTAACTGTTCCTACACCTGTAAAACTATTTCCGTCTGTAGAAGATTCTACTTCATATTGCTTAATACCTATTTCTGATGCTACTTTCCATGAAACATTTACAGTTCCGTTTCTTTGCGATTGAGCTTGTATGCTTGTAAACGTTACTGGCGTAGGGTTTGAGTTTATATAAACATTAATACCATAAAACTGTGTTGTCTGCGCACCTCCCTGCGTTGTTCCTGTTGCAATAGCAGGAGATGTAACGGCAACTCCTTTAACGGCTCTGTAAAAACGTACTTCTTTTACGCCTTTTCCACTCATATCATAAGAAAGCCATACAGCATTCGCTAATCCTTTCGTTACAGATGCAGATGGACCGGTAAAACTATAATCGGCTGCCGTATTTGAATAAGCACTGGTTGCCCAACCTAATACTGCAGGCTGTACTGTTTTAGCGGAAGAACTATTGCCTGTTACAAAATAAGATATACTATCGATAGTTCCTGATGTTGCAGTAACATCAATATAATTGGCTTGAGCACCCGTTGGTGTTGAACCTAATGATACATAAAAGTCTCCTGAAGCTGATCCCATGCCCTGATCTGTAGAAACAGTGGAATTAGGGTATGACTTAAAATAAGTTGCAGCATTATTTGTTGTAATTGTAAACGATGCATCCGGTGTTACCTGAGCGTGCAATTGTGAAGGAAACCCTGCAAGTAGTATTGCTGTCGGCAATAACCCACACAAGATTTTTTTAAGAGGCAGTACCCTTTGTTTTTGAAATGTTTTACCTGATTGCAATCTTAATTTGTGTAAGAATTTTTTCATACAGCTTGTGATTTTAATTTTGATTTAATAGAATTTAAAACAATCTTTTTACTAATTCCTGTAAAAGGTCAATTAATAAAACAATATTTTTTGGTAGATTTTTGTTATATCAGCAATCGTATTTTTTACAGAGACAGGCAGCAGTTCAAATCGGTAAGGCACACTATAAATATACCTCAACAAGGTATAGATTTTATTTCAGGTAAAAAAAAATCTCGTTTTTAAATTATGCAAACGTTGCCAAAGATTATATAACATTCATTTTTATACTACTGCAGCCGGCAATTATCCATTTCAATTTCAATCAGTTTAATTCAGTATTTTTATCGCTTAAAAATAAATAATGGCTACCACAAAACTTACAGTAAATAACAACGGTTCTATTAAAGTAGAAGGCGAATTTGAAATAGTAGACAGAAACGGGAATGTATATGATCTTGGAGGTCGTACTGTACTGGGCATCTGCCGCTGCGGGCATTCAAAAAACAAACCTTTTTGCGATGGCTCTCACAATGGTAATTTTGAACATGAAGCTATTGCATTTGCATTACCTCCCAAAAAATAAGCTTATCGAAGGATGGATTTTTTCAATTCAAAGAATGGTTTCAACTACAAATTGCTGATACGGCTTATTTGTTTTTTTTGGTTCATTGAAAAATGCATTTGTTGGAAATTATGGCTGGCAGACAGGGTTTTCCCTGTTGTGCCGGCTTTTAGTTTTTTATTTGTGCCATCTTCCATCCATCTTGTTTTATTTATTCTTTCGTTAGCATCTTTACTTGCTTTATTACTTTTTCCACGCAATACTACCATCGAGATAATTTTACTAAGCAGTGAATTCCTTTCCTGCTTATTGGATCAAAACCGGTGGCAACCATGGGAATTTCAATTCTTTTTTTTCATACTTGCATTTATCATCAATCGTAAAAAAGAAAAGAACAGTTTGCCCGCAATTGGGTTTATACTTGCTTCGATGTATTTCTATAGCGGTATCAGTAAAATAAATCCGGTATTTGTTTATGAAGTATGGCATCAGATTATTTTGTTCAAATTACTGCATCTCAAAGCTGCCTTCACTTTCCAGCCAATTGTATATCATATGGGTTATATGCTGGGATTTATTGAAGCTATTGCGGGCATTGGTTTGTTTTTTAAACGCACCCGAAAAATAGCCGGTATCTTCTTTATAGTTATGCATCTGTTAGTCCTGGTTATTTTTGGCCCCATAGGAATTAATTATGATGTTATTGTATGGCCCTGGAATGTATTGCTTCCATTATTAGTGTATATACTTGTTTTTAAAACTCCCGGATTTTCAATTTCACTAAAGCCGTTATTATCGGGATCCAATAAGATGATTTTAATTCTCTTCGGTATTATGCCGGTTCTGAATTATTTTGGTTGCTGGGGATACTTCCTTTCTGCAAGTCTTTTTAGTGCAAGGCCACCTGATGTATATATCTGTATTCCAAAAGCTACCATTGATAAATCATTATTGCCTTTTTGTATGAAGCAGAAAAGTCATTTATTATGTGATACAGCTTCCTGTTTAATATATGTACGTGATTGGGCCTTCAATGAAACACTTTCTCCGGAAAATCCCGAAATACGGATTTATCAGAGCATGAAGGAACAAATGCTGAAACGTTATCCCAACATGAACGCCACGTTTATTTTATACATTTATAGTAACGGGAAAAGAGTGCGGACTGAATTGAAATAATAGCTATTCAATTCCACTGGCCAATACATCTGCAATATGCATCGTCTTTAATTTCAGGTTTTTATTTTTGATGTAGCCATCAATATGCATCAGGCAACTAAGGTCGGTAGAGATAATATATTCTGCACCGGTTTCCAATGCATGAGTTACTTTCTGATCAACCATTCCTGCAGAAATCGATTCAAATTTTACGGCGAATGTGCCGCCAAATCCGCAACAGGTTTCATTATCCGCCATTTCAACCAATTCCAAACCTTTTACATGACTTAATAATCTGCGTGGGCCTTCTTTTATTTTACATTCACGCAAAGCGGCACAGCTATCGTGATAGGTTGCTTTACCATTCAATCTTGCGCCATAGTTTTCTATCTTCAATACGTCCGTTAAAAATTCAGAAAACTCATAAATGCGTTTGCTTAAATCTTTAACCTGATTATGCGAAGATGAATTTTCAAATAATTTAGCGTAATAGTTTTTTACAAAACCAACGCAGCTTGCACTTGGTGCAACTATATAATCTGTACCATCAAAATCTTTAAGAAATTTAGAAGCTACTGCTCTTGCTTCGTCCCAAAAGCCGGCATTAAAAGCCGGTTGACCACAACAAGTTTGATTGGTATTATAATACACATCACAAGCCGCTTTTTCAAGCACTTTTACCATATTAAACGCTGTTTGCGGATAAAGTTGGTCAACAAAACACGGTATGAATATCTGAACTCTCATGAACGGAATTCTAAAAGGAAATTTAAGAACAAATGTTCAATGCTCAATGTTCAATTTTTAATGCTCAACTTAAATACAGTGCGCCTTACTTGGGCATTGAACATTGAGAATTTTATGATTAAGAAAATAGGTTTATCATCTTTAAAGCTGTAATAGCCGCTTCTTCGCCTTTATGCCCATGCTTTCCTCCTGTTCTTTCATCTGCCTGTTCTTGTGTATCAATTGTCAGCACTCCAAATATTACGGGTACAGGCAAGGATAAATTCAATTGGACCACGCCATCTGTAACCGCTTTGCATACATAATCAAAATGCGGCGTATCACCACGTAACACACAACCCAGGGTTATAAATGCCGATACCTTGTCCGGATGCTTATCCCAATAAGCTTTTACACCAAAAGGAATTTCAAACGCACCGGGCACAGTTATTATTTTGTATTCAATATTATTTGCTTCCAGCACATTTCTGCAACCTTCTTCCAGTTTATCAATAATGTTTGCATTCCATTCGGTACGCACTATAACTACAAAGGCATCCTTTGGTAGTTGGATGCCTGTTGTACTATATAAATTTGATGATTGAACGTCTGCCATAATTATTAACTTAATAACTATTATAAAACTTAATACCTATTACTTAATACTTACTTAACTACTCCTAATCTTGCAAGGTATTTATCCATTTCTCCGGCATGTGCCGTTTTAGGATAATTGTCTCTTATATTTTCGTAGATGGAAATTGCTTCATCATTTTTGCCTGTTGTTTCAGCATACAAGCCTTCTTTAAATAAAGCTTCCGATGTCATAAATTCATCTTTAGGATTTACTTCAGCTGCTTTTTTATAATAGCTTAATGCTTCGTCTGTATTTTTCAACTCAGAGTATGCATCACCCAACATAGAGTACACGGTTGTTTGCACCTGTGTGGCGTTGGTAGAAGACACATCTTTTAAATACTTAACTGCATTGTTAAAATCACCTGCATGTAAGTAGCAAGCACCAGCAATTATTTTTGCACGGTTACCTGCCGGGGTACTTCCATAATTGCCGGCAACTTTAAGAACACCGGTAGTAACTGCAGCACCACCATTTAATACCTGATTGATTGAATCTTTATTAAAACCTTGTTGTGCCATTTGGTCAAACAGGTTTTCTGCAGAGAAAATCAGGTCATTCGCTTTGTCCTGCTGAGGGCGTACCACAAAATTTTTATATAGATACCAACCTCCAAATACTATTATAATTGCAGTAGCAACATAAGTAACCGGTTTGCTATATTTAAACCAAAAATCTTTCGCTTTCTCTACCACTTCAAGCTCATCTGCTTGTACGTTTTGATCTGCCATTTCTATTTTACTTGTTTTAATTAATCAACTATAAAAGGATAATCTTCCTGTACATAAACATCTTTCAATAATTCGTCATCACTTGGCCAAGGGCTTTCTTCTGCAAACTGAACACTCTCTTCTACCTGGGCTTTTACTCTTTCTTCAATTGCATCAAAATCAGCATCGGCTACATTGTATTCATTTTTCAATACACTCACAACATGCGTAATCGGATCTTTTTCTTTATACTCTTCCAATTCTTCTTTGGTTCTGTATTTAGAAGGATCACTCATACTATGTCCTTTGTAACGATATGTTTTTATCTCTAATAAAGTAGGGCCATTTTTTTCTCTTGCACGGTTCACTGCTCTCAACACACCATTGTGTACCGATTCAGGGCTCATGCCATCCACGCTGTCACTTGGCATATCGTAAGCATCGCCAAATTTGTAAATATCCAATACATTACTGGTACGTGCTACGGAAGTACCCATTGCGTAGTTATTGTTTTCGCAAATAAACACTACCGGCAATTTCCAAAGCATTGCCATGTTGAATACTTCGTGCAACATACCTTGTCGTGCAGCACCATCGCCAAAAAAGCAAAGCACTACATTGTTTGTATTGTTGTAACGTTCTGCAAATGCAAGACCGGCACCGGGTCCGATTTGTCCGCCTACGATACCATGACCACCAAAGAATCCTTCTTTTACACCGAAAAAGTGCATGCTTCCACCTTTGCCTTTACTACAGCCGGTTGCTTTTCCATACAACTCAGCCATACAGGCTTTTGGCGATACGCCTTTTGCAATTGCAAGAGCATGATCGCGATAGGCGGTTATAAACTTATCTTCAGGATTGGTAGCTGTCATACACCCGGCAGCAATTGCTTCCTGTCCGATGTACAAGTGGCAGAATCCACGGATTTTCTGCATTCCGTATAATTGCCCGGTTTTTTCTTCAAAACGGCGCATTAAAAGCATTAGTTCGTACCAGTACAGGTATGTTTCTTTAGAAAACTTAGAAGCCAATGGAGTAAATTTTAGGCGGCAAAGATAAGGGAGAAATCGGAATTAGAAAACCAAATCACAGATTATACAGATTAATGGATTTCACTGATTTAGAGCTCATGGATTTGAGGGATTTGTTTAATCTCTATTATCTGAATCACGGATTAAGCGGATTAATGGATTCCACAGATTTAGACCATAAAATTTAGTGAGTGCCTCTCATATCTGAAACCAGTACAATTCGTTTAACCAGTGTTTGAGATTGGGCAGAGTGTTTAGTAAAATCAGTGTAATCCGTTTAATCAGTGATTCAGATAAAGTATCTTGCAACCTTAATGCCGCAGTTAACCAAAATAATTCTTACACAGTTTAAAAACTACAGTTTCTCCTCCTTTCAGTTTACCGAAAGGATTACCGGCATTTGTGGATTGAACGGTAAAGGCAAAACCAATTTGCTGGATGCCATCCATTATCTCTGTTTTACCAAAAGTTATTTCTCCAAATCCGATTCGTTGAATATCCAATTTGATATGGATGGGTTTAGATTAGAAGGTTATTTTGGAAATGATAAGATTACCTGCATCAACAGAGGCGCTAATAAAAAGGAATTGTTTTTTAACGATGTAGAATATGAAAAATTCTCTCAGCATATCGGCAAGTTTCCTTGCGTAATGGTAGCTCCGGATGATATTGAATTAATAACCGGTGGCAGTGAAGACCGGAGGAAATTTATTGACACCGTATTAAGCCAGATGAATGCTGATTACCTGCAACAATTGATTCAATACAATAAAGTATTACAACAACGCAACAGTTTATTAAAACGCTTTGCTGAACAAGGTAAAACAGATTGGGCTTTACTGGATGTACTGAACCATCAATTAATACAACCCGGAGAATATATCTATCAAAAAAGAAAAGAATTAACAACGCAGTTAATTCCGCTCGTACAAAAGTTTTATCACCAGATTGCAGATAATGAAGAAACGATCGCTCTCAATTATGAAAGCCAATTAAACAGTGCAAATTTTGCAACGCTATTAGATCAATACAAAGACAAAGACCTTATCCTGCAACGCAGCAATGCCGGCACGCATAAAGATGATATCAGCATTGAATTGAACAATCACATATTTAAATCCTCTTCCTCACAAGGGCAACGCAAGAGTTTATTATTTGCATTAAAGCTGGCAGAGTTTGAATTATTAAAAGCTACGAAAGGTTATGCTCCACTCCTGTTACTGGATGATGTGTTTGAAAAACTGGATGATAAGCGGATGCAGAATTTATTACACTGGGTATGCAATGAAAACGACGGACAGGTTTTTATTACCGATACACACAGAGAGCGGCTGGAACTGGCTTTTGTAGATTTGCATTCTCCTTATCAAATCATTGCGCTTTAAAGTACCTTTGCACCATGGGCGAATTTTCAATGCAGGATGCACTTAAACAATTCTTAAAACAAAGCCGTATGAAAGGCGGCATACAGGCATTACAAATAGAAGATGCCTGGGAACAGATAATGGGCAAAACGATTGCCAAATACACGGAGAGCATCCAAATCATCAACCAGACTTTATTTATTACTACAACCGTAGCTCCGCTAAAGAATGAATTGCTTTATCAGAAAGATAAAATCATTGAACGAGTGAATGAAGCACTTGGAGAAAGAGTAGTGAAGGAAGTGGTGATAAACTAACCCATCCCTTAAAGGGGGTTATAGAACTACTCTAATATTTAAGCTAATAGTAGATCTACAAAGAACAAACCGCATCAATCTTCGCAATCCTGAAAATCCCACAATCAGATAAATCAAGATTCAGACATACAACAAAACATAATCTCCACAAATCCTCACAATCCAAAAATCCGTCCTATCCGATAGCTATCGGATCCACGTCCAGACAGTCCCAATTATTACTTCATCCTCGGGTCAACAATCTTATACAATACATCTCCCAACATATTGATAAGTATAAAAATACAGGCACTCAATAATACTGCTCCCATTACAACCGGATAATCCAGTTTCTCCAAAGCATCCACCGTTATCTTTCCAATGCCTTTCCAGCCAAAAATATATTCCACAAAAAAAGCCCCTGCTAATAATTCAGCGAACCAACCCGTGATAGCTGTTATCACCGGATTCAATGCATTGCGTAAAGCATGTTTGAAAATTACAGTACGTTTATTTAATCCTTTGGCATAGGCTGTGCTAATATAATCCTGATTCAATACATCCAGCATTGAACTGCGTGTAAGCTGCGTAATAATGGCCAATGGACGAATACCTAATGTAAAAGCAGGCAGAATAAGGTTTTTCAGTGTCAGGTATTTTTCTCCTGTTACTTCATCTATATCAAACCAACTGCCGGTTAAGTTTAATCCGGTATATGGATGCAACACCACTCCAAATAAATAAGCAATAATAATTGCCATAAAAAAAGAAGGAGCTGATATGCCTGCAATACTTGCAAAGACTGCAGATGTGTCCATCCATGTTCCCTTTTTAACCGCCGCCAATACCCCTAATAAAATACCGATAATGGTTGCAAACAGCATGGCTGCTATTGCCAGCAACAAAGTGCCGGGCAATGCTTCCATTAATACAGCACTTACATTTTTTTTGGTTTGATAACTTTGGCGCAGGTAAGGATTTTTGATGCCGAATTTAATATTACCGCCAATAAAAAGCCCTTGTAATTGTTTTTGTTGAATGGTTTTCTTTCTATGAATACAAACAGGTGATACATCATCCAGATAGAAAACAAACTGTTTCCATTTGGGTCGATCGAGGTATAAATCTTTGCGGATATTATCGAGTGTTTTTTTATCGCCGGTTTGCCCTACAATTAATCTTGCCGGGTCACCAAAGCCCTGGAACATAATAAACACAAGGCTTACTACACCTAGAAGTACCAATGCAGAATAAAAGACTTTTCGTAGCAATGGCTAAGAGTTATGAGTTAATAATTAAGAGTTATGAAAGCTTCTACTAAAAACCAAACACTCAACACTAAGCATTATTTAATCGCATCATCAATATCTTCCCAACTCCATTTCCCTTGTATTACCGGCCCTTTCATGGCAAACAAAGTAGGCACCACTCTGGCGGCTGTTTTGATAGCTATCCCATCGCAGATATAAACCGGCACATTGTATTTATTCTTCACATTAAAATATTGCTGCACAGCATCAGGCTCCGATGTTACAATATAAATGGGACGATGTTGTTCTCCTGCTTTTATACTTAACTTTTCAAATTCCATCCCCCAGTTATTCGTTGCTTCGCCAAAACTTTTGATAAAGAATAGGTAGTAATCTCCCGGTTGGCCTAATATCGAATCTGTTTTATCTGCACCATTCAAATCATTCAGAGAAAAATCATTTATCAGCGGCAATTTACCATTGCCTTTTGAAATCACGGTCTTCTTCTGGTCTACAAATGTCCAGCTACTATCGGGAATTTTATCTGCCGTAAACTCCTGCTGATCATTTCCTTTTTTATAAATAAATGTAATGGCTACCTGATCCTGTGTAGCATCGGCAGGCATTTTACGTAACTCTAAAATATTATTCCCTTTTTTAAAAGGCAAACAATCTAAAAGCGGCAAATGCTCCAATGCATTCGACTGCAATAAAGCGATTGCCATTATAGACAACAACATGATAGTAACCAGATGAATACTTTTTACAACCGGTAAAATATATTTCCGTTTTATTAAAATAAAAAGAATTAATACCAATAAAACTACATCCTTTACAAACGTCCCCATTGGAGATAAAGGAATACAGCTTCCAAAACAACCGCACTCCCTTACTTTACCTGTAAACAGTGCATAGCCAGTTAAATACAGAAAGAAAATCATCAACAAAAGCAACAGCCAGCTTACCATCTTTTTTTGCCAGCCTATTAACAATGCTACGCCTAAAGCTACTTCCAATGTATTCATCAATACCGACAACGGCAATGCATGCGCATTTAACCATGCCAGCGTACTATTCATTGGCCCATTCGCCCATGCTTCGCAAAACTCCTGTAGTTTATAAGCAAGCCCTAGTGGATCGAATGCTTTTATTAATCCGGAAAAAATAAATAATACACCTACTATTATCCTTGCTGTGTTGACTGCTTTTTTCATACTATGAATGTTTTCCTTCTTCTATTAATATTAATGCAAATACTGCGTAGTTAATAATATCGAAATAGTTGGCATCGATGCCTTCGCTGATGAGTGTTTTGCCCTGGTTTTTCAATATCTGTTTAATGCGTAATAGTTTTGCAAGTGTTAAGTCTGCAAAACTTTGCTGGCTCATATCCCTCCATGCTTCCCCGTAATCGTGGTTTTTATCTTCCATTAGTTTTTTAGCAATCGCTACCTTTTCAGTATATAAAAGATTTACTTCTTCCACCGGCAGTTCTTCTATTTCATCATTATTAATATCCAGTTGAATTAATCCAATGATGGCATAATTCAGGATGCCTTTGAATTCACTTTTAATATCATCTCCTATTTTCTGTTCACCCTTTTCCTGAATGGTACGGATGCGCTTTGCTTTTATATAGATCTGATCTACTATAGAAATAGTTCGATACACCCTCCAGGAAGTACCGTAATCGGCAGTTTTCTTTAAAAAGATTTCCTTGCAGCTATTAATTGCCTCGTCGTATTGTTGATTTGTATTCATTGCTTTGCTAAATGTCGGCTACTTTTGTGGTCTCAAAATTAATCGTTTATAGCTGATGTACACACTTAACTGCAACGAAAAATTATTAGTGATAGAGAAGCCACTGGTAATGGGCATTCTGAACGCTACGCCGGATTCCTTTTATGAAGGACATCTGAATAAAGGATTGGATGCCATTATAGCGTTGGCAGATAAGATGATTGCAGATGGTGCCGACATATTGGATATTGGCGGACAAAGCACCAAACCGGGAAGCATACGCATCTCTGCCGAGGAAGAAATAAACCGAGTGTTGCCGGTTATAAAAGCAATCCATGCAAAACATAGCAACACCATCCTTTCAATCGACACTTATTATAGTGCCGTTGCCAAAGCTGCAGTAGAAGCCGGGGTTTCTATTGTAAACGATATTAGTGCCGGCAATATGGATGCTGCAATGATTGCAACAGTAGCTTCATTAAAAGTGCCTTATATCTGCATGCACATGCAAGGCACACCGGATACCATGCAAAAGAATCCGCAGTATGATAATGTTGTAACAGATGTACTGGATTTTTTCATTGCTAAGATTGATGAATGTACCAAAGCCGGTATCATCGATATTATTATCGACCCGGGGTTTGGATTTGGCAAAACGATTGCCCATAATTTTCAACTGCTTAAACATCTGCAAACCTTCTCTATGCTACAAAAGCCTATACTGGCAGGACTTTCCAGAAAGAGTACAATTTATAAAACCTTAGGCACTACTGCTGCTGAAGCATTGAATGGTACTACTGTTTTAAATACAATGGCTTTAATGAATGGTGCTGCTATACTTCGGGTGCATGATGTGAAAGAAGCGAAGGAGGCAGTGCTATTACATCATGCCTACAGCCTCCTCTAAATCTCCCCTCGTGGGGTAGATTTATTACGAGTATGATTATTGTTAGCTTATGCTGAGTGGCATTTATTTTACTTTCCAGATTTAACATTTTCTACTTATACCCTCCGCATATCCACCGACACCGATAGTTGATGAGAGCCACTGCTTAGTATCACTCCTTTCAATGGTGCTATATCAAAATAATCTCTTGCCCAACCAATAGTGATATGTTGGGTGGATGGTATCTGATTGTTGGTAGGATCAAAATCGACCCAACCGATACGGGGTATAAAAGCTGCAAACCATGCATGGGATGCATCGGTGCCGATTAGTTTTTCATGTCCTTCAGGTGTTATGGTTTCTATATAGCCGCTTACATATCTTGCCGGTAATCCTACTGCACGTATGCAGGCTATTGCTACATGTGCAAAATCCTGGCACACACCTTTTTTTGCTTTCATTACTTCGGCTAATGGTGTAGCTATTGTAGTAAAACCTGATTTGTAGGTAAAATCGTGATAGATGCGTTGCATTAAATCATATACAGCTTCAAACATGGAACGATTGGGTGTAAAGGATTGCAGCGCATAGTTTATAATATCTTCATTGGCTGCAGTTACGGTGGTTTCAGGTATAAATTCCCTTGCTTCCAGGTATTCGCTTTTATTAATGTCAAATTGTTCTTGGGCCAATTCCCAGGGCATGCTGTTATAGGTTTCTATAGCCTGAATGGGTGTTTCTGTTTTGGTTACTTCAGATGTTACGGTTACTGTAAGGCTTTTATGTTCGTGTTGTATAGCAAAGTATACGAGCTTGTTGCCAAAGAAATCTTCATACTCGTTTATTACATCGGGCTGAGGTACGATGTTGATAAAGGAGCCGCTGCAAACCTGCCCTGTGGTGTTGCGTGGACCAAGTCTTGCTATGTTATAACAGAAGCTTACGGCTTCATTATACCTATAGGTGGTGGTATGTATTACTTTATAATTAATCATGAGTATGCTATCTGTTACTTTTAAACGAACGCTATTCCTATTTGGGTGCACTTCAATAATTAAAACTTTTGCCTCCACTGCCGGCAGGCAGCGTACCTGCAACGGTGCTCCTTTTTCCCCTTTGAAAAAATATTGCTGCGCAATTTTTTCAATTTTGCCTGCGGCAAAACCGGAGAAAAAGAGGCACCTTATGCAGGTACTGGTGAAGATGCGGAAAGGAATATCATGTACATATGAAATATCCTTTTTGTTTTTATCTTTTTTATTACGCTTCTACTAATGTTATTTGTTAAACACCAACCTTCTATCTATACAATTGTTTTTGTTCCTGCGCATGTTCAAAATATACACGGGATATTACTTCGGGTATTTCCAATAGCAATCCCTTGATACTTTGCAGCAAAGTTTCAAGATTTTTATATTTCTGTTTCCTGCTGTCTACATCTGTTAAATGTGTATTGTTTGCCTGCTCTAATAATGCAAAGAGTTTTTTCAATAACTTATTATGCTCTGCTACCTGATTGTTGTATTGTATATCCGGTAACACATTCAGGTTTACCTGTAAACGATCTAATTGATATTGTAAGGAGCGTGGATTGTTTGGATCGAACAACATTAAATCCAGCACCAGGCTTAATTGTATCGGTGCTCTGTATTTGTACCGATAGTTTACCAGGCTTTCATTGCTTATCAATATCGACTCATGCAGGTTGTATTCTACTTCTTCGGGGTGTTTGTTTATTAATGTTGTCAGCAACATATTTACCAACAGTAAACTATATTCTATCTTTCTTCCTGCATCTAATATTGCCCATCCATGTTCTCTCGAAATACTTTCACGGTTTAAACCCATAAAAGCTACCATCGATGTTATTAATTTATTTAGCGGCTCTACAACAGCGAGGTTAATATTATGCTGATTATGCACCGATAGCCATTCATCTTCCATGCCTCTCAATAAACGCCATGCATCAGTAGACCAATGTTCTCTTACTGCAAATACCGACCTGCTGAACTGATTGTAATTATTTTTTAAACTACCGGCCCTTTCTTCATTAAACAATATATCTTTTAGTTCGGGCCAGGGTGCTTCCAGTTTTTCTTCATCATCTACAAATCCGGGATAGGTAAACGTGTATTCCGTTAATGCTTTTAATAAACATTGTTCGGTATAGATATCGTTCTTTTCCATCAGCCTGTTTCCTTCGGCAAGGTATTGTACGATTGTACGCAAAAAGCGGGCATTGCCTAATACACGTTCGGTGTATCTGCCTACCCAGAAAAGATTTTCACCGGTATGGCTTGGCAATACGGCTGCATTATACGATGGCTCCGTTTCTGCAGCATCTTTCAATACATTAATAATACGCTCAGGTTCCGGTGTTATAATCCAGGTATCCTTGCTCAATCCGCCCAGGCGATTGGCGATGATGGGGTTTCCTTCTTCGGCTGCACTTCTTGTGAGGCCGCCGGGCATTTGTGTATAGCCATTTCCATCACTCACTAAAAAGTTTCGGAACAAACTATTTCTTGGTACAATCTTACCATTGACCAGCGATGGCGTTGGTTCTATAAATACTTTATCCTGCCCTACATATAATTGTGGAGCTGCTTTGATTTTTGCTTTTAGTTCATCCAGTTCTTTAGAGGATAATATCGATGCGTCGATAGAGGTATGCGAACCGGACTCTCTGAATATCCTTTTAATAACTAGTGTTGGCAGATGTTCCAATACATAGTCCATTTCTTTTGGCTGGCCACACCACCAGGATGCTATATTGGGCATGCTTAAACTGCTGCCGAAAAAGTATTGAGATATGTTTTCTAAAAAAGGCATTAAGCCCGGGTTCTCCAGAATGCTGCTGCCCAGCGGATTTGCAATGCTTACATTGCCGCTGCGTATTACCTGCAATAAACCAGGTACGCCTAATTGAGAATCTTCTTTTAGTTCTAACGGATCGCAATACACATCATCTACCCTTCTTAATATTACATCTACTTTTTCCAATCCTCCCAATGTTTTTAACCACACATAGTTATCTTTTACTACCAGATCATTTCCCTGCACTAATGTTAACCCTAAGTAGGTGGCCAGATAAGAGTGTTCAAAATAAGCTTCGTTATTAGGCCCCGGTGTAAGTATTACAATACGTGGATTGCTTTT
>Ga0206875_1110_pt1 | contig 21335 bp, 12 predicted proteins | sample Alteio_BWOrgCont_9_FD_152616 | JGI IMG/M metagenome (GOLD analysis project Ga0206875, IMG submission 152616) | Enriched cells from forest soil in Barre Woods Harvard Forest LTER site, Petersham, Massachusetts, United States -... | ecosystem: Environmental > Terrestrial > Soil > Temperate forest > O... | reverse complement strand
GTGTGAATATGATAGTAAAAAAGTTCGCATTGACCTTGCCGATTTCCTGCAGCTAAGAGCGCAATATCCGGATGAACATGGAAGAGAGTATTTAGACAAGATGCTTTATTTTGTATCCCGTGGCGCTTTTCTTAAGCAGGCTGAATATGCCTGGCTCGATAATATTAAAGCAGATGTCAGCAACAAAATTATTGATGAGTTGCTGGAAGAAAGCAAAAGCCTAAACCCGGATAAGGATGCCGAATATATTATTGAAGTAGCAAACTGTGTTTTTAATTTCGATTCATTGAATGAAGAAGCACTTCATTTAAAGTGCCGTACGTTGGATAAATTAGGCAGGCACTCCATTGCCAAAGCTACGTATGAACGTTTTGCAAAAGAATACAAAAAATCGTACGGTGAAGATTTTGCTGTTTCTTTTAACGATATCATAAAATAGCGATTAATTTTTAACTTAATTGAAAATTAATCCTCCATTAATCATAATTTATATTCTTTATTAGCAACTCATTCGTTTATTGCCTTCATAACTAATGCCTGTCTGTTTGCCGTTGCATTCACACATGCATTTGATACTACTGTTTAATTATTAATGATTGCAATATGAAATTGTCTGCCTTAACCAGCCTTGTCTTCGTAATGATAAGTGTGCTTGTAAATAAAGGTTTTTCTCAAACTACATCCGTTCATACTTCTTTACTGCCCTATAAAAACAGCAATCTTATTGTAGAAGAAAGAGTGCAGGATTTATTATTACGCATGACTCTGGACGAAAAAATAAAGCAATTGGATATGTATCGTGGTTGGGATATCGCACCAATGGGACAGTTGCATGAAGCAACCATCTACGATGAAGCAATGATTGCAAAAACATTGGGCAATAATTCGGTAGGTTCCATCCATGATTTTTATCCGGCATATGCATCTTTATCCAATAAAGTACAACGTTATATTATAGAGCATTCAAGATTGGGCATTCCTGTAATGTTTATAGAAGAAGGATTACATGGATATTCCGGAAAGGGTAGTACAAGTTTTCCGATACCATTGGCTTTGTCGGCTACATGGGATACCGCTTTGATCTATAAAGTGGGTCGTTCCATAGCAACCGAAACCCGTGCCAATGGTACCGATATGATATTAGGACCATTATTGGATATAGCAAGAGACCCACGTTGGGGAAGAATGGAAGAAACCTTTGGTGAAGATACTTATCTCGTATCCGAAATCGGATTGGCAATGGTAAGGGGACTGCAAAACGGAGATGTTAGTAAACAAAATACAGTCGTTAGCGACCCGAAACATTTTGCCGTTCATGGCATTCCAGAAGCCGGCAGCAATACAACGCCTGTTAATATTGGCATCCGTGAAATAAGAAGTACATATCTGCCCACATTTGAAAAAGCCGTAAAGCAAGGTGGAGCTTTAGGTATGATGGCGGCTTATCATGAAATTGATGGCATACCAATGGTGGATAACAAATGGTTGCTGACGGATGTATTGCGTAAAGAATGGGGTTTCAAAGGTTTTGTATTATCCGACCTCGGTGCTATAAAATTATCATTGGAAAATCATCAGGTAGCGAAGAACAGGACGGATGCATTAGTGCAAACAATCAATGCCGGATTGAGTATGCAGTTTTACGATTTCGGGCACGACGAATTTTTGCATTCTATTGATTCCGCTATACAAAATAAACAAATTGCACAGACATGTTTGGACAGTGCCGTTGGTGATGTGCTGAGAGTTAAATTTTTATTAGGGCTATTTGATCATCCATATATCGATACTACTTTATGGGGTAAAGAAAAAAACAGTAACGAACATCAGCAGGCTGCATTGAAAGCGGCGCAGGAAAGCATTTGTTTATTAAAGAATGAACACAATGTTTTACCGTTAAAAAATAGTAATAAAATAGCCTTGATCGGACCGATGGCACAAAGTAATTATCTCGGAGGCTATTCCAATACAGAAGATACCGCAGTTTCTTTATTAACAGGATTGAAACAAAGGATCGGTACAAATGGCTCGGTTGAATTTGCGTCAGGGATTTCCAAAACAGATAGTGCTGTCGTATTACAACATGCAATAGAACTTGCAAATAAATCCGATGTTGCAATCGTTGCTATAGGCGAGGACTTATTACAGGTTGGTGAAGGAAAAGACAGAGCCAATCTTGATTTAGGGGATGCACAGCTTAATTTAATAAAAGCAATTCAGCAAACGGGAAAGCCTGTTGTGGTAGTGTTGATGAATGGAAGAGCTCTATGTATTAATTGGGTAACTGAAAATATTCCTGCGATTGTAGAAGGATGGTTTGGCGGTGAAAAAAGCGGACTGGCAATGGCAGATGTTTTATTAGGAAATGTAAATCCGGGTGGCAAGCTTCCGGTAACTTTCCCTCGTTCAGTCGGGCAAATACCTTTTTATTATAGTCATAAGCCAACATCTTATCATAAATACGTAGATGAAAAGGATACACCTCTATATCCTTTTGGTTTTGGATTAAGTTATACAACATTTAAATATACTGATTTGGAATTGCCAACTACATCAATTGGTATGGATAGCATTTTTTATATCAAAATGAAAATAACCAATACAGGAAAGTCAGCGGGTGATGAAGTAGTGCAATTATATATAAGAGATGTTCTGGCAAGTGTAACTACACCGGAGAAAGCCTTGAAAGCCTTTAACCGTGTGCATTTACAGCCAGGCGAAACAAAAGAAGTAGTATTTAAATTAAATGCAAAAGAAGCATTATCAATTTGGAACAGGCAAATGCAGAATGTGATAGAACCGGGTGATTTTAAAATAATGATTGGAAGTTCTTCGGAAGATATCCGTTTGAATGGTATAATGGCAGTGAAATAATTTTAGCCGGGAAGACGTTCCGACGTTTTATCTTAAGACAAAAAAATAACGTCGTAACGTCTTCCCGGCAAAAAAACAACAAAAGAATGCAAAACAGAATTATATACTTAACGGCTCCTAAAATATTAATGATTGTATTGTTAATGTTCTCATTTACAATACATGCGCAAAAAGTAACTTCTCAATATCCATTTCAAAATCAAGCACTTTCTTTCGAAGAAAGAGTAAGTGATTTGGTAAGCAGGCTTACATTAAAAGAAAAGATTGCATTAATGCAGAATAATTCTGATTCAATACCACGGCTTGGCATTCCTGCTTACAATTGGTGGAATGAATGTTTGCATGGTGTAGCAAGAGATGGCATAGCAACGGTATTTCCTCAGGCAATCGGTTTGGCATCTATGTGGGATTTGAAATTGATGAATGAAATAGGAGATGCTGTTTCAACAGAAGCAAGGGCAAAACATGAAGAACATATCCGCAATGGCGAACGGAATATTTATCAGGGGCTTACTTTCTGGACGCCAAACATCAACATATTCCGTGATCCACGCTGGGGCAGGGGGCAAGAAACTTATGGAGAAGATCCATTTCTTACATCCAAAACAGGTGTTGCATTTGTAAAAGGTTTGGAAGGGAATGATCCGAAATATTTTAAAGTAATTGCCACTGCAAAACATTTTGCAGTACACAGTGGTAGTGAATACAACAGGCATACATTTAATGCTGTTGTAAGCAAACAGGATTTATTTGATACATACTTGCCTGCTTTTGAAAGTTTGGTTAAAGAAGGAAAAGTGTATTCTATAATGGGAGCTTACAATAGTGTAGATGGAGTTCCAGCATGTGCCAATGCTTTTTTATTGGATACGATGCTTCGCAAAAAATGGGGCTTTAAAGGATATGTAGTTTCTGATTGCGGTGCTATTACGGATATTTACCGTGGACATAAATATGCAAGCTCTGAAGCCGATGCATCTGCATTGGCTGTAAAAGCCGGTTGCGATCTTACCTGTGGAAGCGAATATGTTTCGTTGGAAGAAGCTGTGAATAAAGGATTAATAACAGAAGCTCAAATCAATACTTCCGTATCAAGATTGTTATTGGCTTTATTTAAGTTGGGTACGTTCGATGATAAAGCTTCCGTTGCTTATAAAAATATTCCCTATAGTGAAAACAACAGTCCGGCTCACAATGCACTTTCCAAAGAAGCATCTTTAAAAAGTATTGTGTTATTACAAAATAGAAAAGGAACATTGCCTTTAAATGCTTCCTCTATTAAAACGATTGCAGTCGTTGGCCCTTTTGCAAATGAAACATCTGTACTACGTGGCAATTACAATGGCGATGCTGCTAATCCAATCACTTTCTTAAATGGGATTAAAACAATTGCCGGTGATAAGGTATCGATTATTACCAATGATTTTATTCATGTACCGGACAATGATTATGCGAATGAAACAAATGAAAAAGACAGCATTGCTTTATTGGTAAAAGATTGTGCAGCGGCAGATGTTGTAATTTTTTGTGGTGGCTTATCTCCCGGTGTTGAAGGCGAAGAAGGACCCATTGTAAAGAAAGGCTTTTTTCACGGAGACAGGACCACACTGGATTTACCGGATGTACAACAGGATGCATTGAAAGCATTAAAAGCAAGCGGCAAAAAAGTAATACTTGTTTTAACCAATGGAAGTGCATTGGCATTGAATTGGGAAAATGAAAATTTAGATGGCATTATCGAAACATGGTATCCCGGTCAAAACGGAGGAGCGGCACTTGCGGATATATTGTTTGGTAAATATAATCCTGCCGGTCGCTTGCCTGTTACTTTTTATAAATCGGAAAAAGATTTACCTGCTTTTGAAGATTACAACATGCATGGAAGAACCTATCGTTATCTTAAAGGCAAGCCTTTATACCCGTTTGGATATGGGTTGAGTTATTCAACGTTTGAATACAAAAATATTTTGTTATCAAAAAATATAGCTAACCAAAATGATTCGATCGATGTAAAGGTTACTATTAAAAACAATTCTGCTATCGATGGGGAAGAAGTAGTGCAGGTATATGCTTCAGCAGATAATATTCCAAAGTTCAGGGTTGTTAAAACCTTGCTTGGTTTCGATCGGGTATTTGTAAAAGCAAATGAAACAAAAACGGTTGCCATAAAAATTGCTGTTCATTCATTAAGACAATTTAATGAAGCAGCAAATGAGTATGAGGTATATAAAGGTGTTTATTCAATCAATGCGGGAAGTTCCAGTTTAAATATCCCGTTAAGTGGAAAATTGACAATAAAATAAAAGGTATTTATGTTCCGTAGGAACATTTTATGGGTAGAATGAATTATGTGTTTATTCGTTCCGTAGGAACGTTTCGTGATTCCATACAAGACATTCCTACGGAACGTAGCGGTTTAAATTTTGTGGGCTACCCTCCAATTGTTCCGCTGGAACAATAGCTATTTGGATGTTTTTTTGATTAGCATTATTAAAACACGATTATATTTTTTACTGATGAATATGAAAATAAAATACACAACATTTCTTCTTTTAATCATGCTGATGGTTGGAAGTGTAAATGCACAAACAAATAATTATAGGTTCCCCAGTTACAAAGGATTAGTAATGGCAGGCTATCAAGGCTGGTTCAATACAGCCGATGATGGTGCCAATCGCAACTGGCATCATTTTGAAAGACGTGGCGTATTTGCTCCCGGTTCCTGCGAAATTGATTTGTGGCCGGATATGACAGAATATAAAAAACAATATCCCACTCCTTTCAAATTCAAAGACGGCAGTACAGCCAATGTATTTAGTGCATATGATAAAAGTACTGTGGATTTACATTTTAAATGGATGAAAGACTATGGTATTGATGGAGTATTCATGCAACGCTTTGTAGCAGAGATACGAAATGCAAGCGGCAAAAATCATTTTAATACCGTGTTGGAAAATGCCATGCAGGCTGCCAAAAAGAATAACCGTGCAATTAGTATCATGTATGATTTAAGTGGGATGAGCCCGAAAGATGTTGCATTAGTATTAAGTGATATTGATGAATTGAATCAAAAATATGGGTTACTGCAATATGATACGACAAAGTGCCCTACTTATCTGCATCAAAATGGAAAGCCATTGATAACGGTTTGGGGTGTTGGGTTTAATGATAACCGTAAATATGGTTTTAAAGAAGCAGACGATATTATCAATGGACTAAATAAAAGGGGCTATAGTGTAATGTTAGGCGTACCAACCTTTTGGCGTGACTTTGGTTTTGATGCCATCAAAAGCGATAGCCTTCAATTACTGATAAAAAAATGTGCTATTGTAGCACCATGGTTTGTGGGGCGATATGATGGCGGTTCTTATCCTGCATTCAATCAACATGTAAAAGATGATATCGCATGGTGCAAGGCTAACGGTGTAGCATATGCACCATTAGCATTCCCGGGTTTTTCATGGAGAAATATGAATGGCCCTCATGCAAGAACCATTGACAGAGAGAATGGAAACTTCTTCTGGCAACAGGTAGCAGGTGCAAAAGCTGCAGGTGCTGAAATGCTCTACATTGCTATGTTTGATGAGATGAATGAAGGTACTTCTATTTTTAAATGCGCTACCGAAAGTCATTTGCCATTGAATCCTAATGGTGTATTTGTACAAATTCCTGATAGCTTAGGGAGCGATTATTATTTGTGGCTGGCAGGGCAGGCTGCCAATTGGTTTCATGGCAACAATCAGTATAATACTATAAAACCTGTTCGTCATTAAATGATAAATACAATGTTGTTATTGAGAATAAAAATAGTGTTGCTTATTCATTGTATTGCTTTAATCGCTGTTGCACAAAAGCCGATTGATACAACAAAGTATAATCATGTTATACGTGTAGCCTGTATTGGTGCCAGTACAACGTATGGTGGAAATATCGAAAACAGAACGATTAATTCTTTTCCTGCACAGTTACAAAGCATGCTTGGATCTAAGTGGGATGTGCAAAATTTTGGCGTAGATGCAAGTGGCATTTTAAAAAAAGGGAGTCTGCCTTATTGGAATACCGATGCATTCAAAGCTGCACAAACTTTTCTTCCTGATATTGTAATCTTTAATATAGGAGTTAACGATACACAACCACAAAACTGGAAATATAAGGCTGATTTTTTTGATGATTATAATGAGATGATTACTATCTTTCAGAACTTATCCTCTAAACCTAAAATATACATTTGCCGGGAAGTTCCCGTGTTTCAGGATCGATGGGGCATAAGTGCTGCTATTGTAAATAACGAACTTGATCCAATGAAAAGGCAATTAGCTCACAAGAGAAAAATACCAATGATTGATTTGTATGAACCGCTTAAAAATCAATCATCCTTCTTTAGCGATGGCATTCATCCAAACGCAGCAGGCGCAAGGATTGTAGCTGCAACCATTGCTCATGCTTTAACCTGCAAAACAATCGAATTAAAAAATACAACGGGTTCCGCTTTACAATTAAAATATCCTTTAGCAAGTAATGGCAGTCTTCTTTGGCTGAATGAACAATTTATTTTATGAAAAAGAATTGGCTGAGTTTTTTTCTTGTTTTCTTTTTAATAAATAGTGTAACTGTTTACGGACAGGCAATTGATATTGCTTCGATGTTAAAAAAGTACAATGTATCCTGGGATGTGCCAGGTACTTCATCGTATCAATCAATGCCCATTGGCAATGGAGATATTGGATTGAATGTTTGGACTGAGCCAAATGGTGATTTATCTTTTTATATTTCTAAAACAGATGCCTGGGGAGAAGAAACAAAAGAACGGGGACCGTGGATGAAAGAAGGAGGAGTGTTGATGAAGCTTGGATTAGTGCATATTTCCATTGTACACAATCCTTTTAAAAACGGCGATTATTTCCGTCAGGTATTAAAATTAAATAGTAGTGAAATTGAAATAACGGAAGGAAGTGGTGAAAAATCTATTCAATTAAAAATTTGGGTAGATGCAAATAATCCTGTTATTCATATTGAATCAAAAACGAAACAGCCCGTTACTTTAAAAATAAAATTGGATGACTGGCGTACTAGCGGTGGCGGAGACACGATATTAAATAAAACAAACAGCATTGAATGGTATCATAAAAATTCATCCAATGCAGATTCGCATATCAGGGATATCGTATTTGGAGCAAACATTCGGGGAAAAGGTTTTTCAACTGTAAATAATACTATACTTCAATCTCAAACACCATCTTCCAATCAAAACATTTCTATTTATCCATTCACAAAAAATAATTTAATAAATGATTGGCAGAAAGATGTACAAAATCAAATTAAAGCGATTGATAAAATAAACATTGAAACAGCAAGAAAAGCGCATCAAAAATGGTGGGATAATTTTTGGCATCGCAGCTGGATATTTATAGAAGGAGATAGTAATGCAACAAAAGTTACGCAGGGTTATATTCTGCAACGCTTTGTTACCGCTTGTGCCGGAAGAGGTATTTATCCGATTAAATTCAATGGTTCCATTTTTACTGTTGATAATCCGGATTATAAGCAGGATGAAAAAAATATTCCGATGGATGCAGATTTTAGAGAATGGGGTGGCCAGTATTGGTTTCAAAATACAAGAGCCATGTATTGGCCAAGATTAATGGCCGGAGATTTTGATATGATGCAGCCTTTGTTTAAGATGTATGCCAATATATTACCGGCCAATCAAAAACAAATAAAGCAATATTACAATCATGCAGGAGCATATTTTGCTGAAACGTCTCCATTTTGGGGAGGGCTTTTATACATGGGGCCGGAAGTAAAAGAAAACTGGACGGGGCATTACTTTACTCCCATACTGGAACTAAGTATGATGATGCTGGATTACTTTGAATATACAAATGATACAGCGTTTGCAAAAAATACATTACTGCCGGTTGCTTCTAATGGCATATTGTTTTTCGATAAACATTTTAGCAGAGATTCATCCGGTAAATTATTATTAGATCCTGACAATTCAATTGAGATGTTTTGGAAAGTGCATAACCCTGCGCCGGATATTGCAGGTTTGCATGCTATTCTTAACCGGCTAATTAATTTACCCGATGGAATTGTAAATGATAGCCTTCGAAAAGAATGGAAAAAATTTCAATCCGAATTACCCCAATTGCCAACAGGTGCTAAAAATGATAAAGAAGTGTTGCTTCCTTATACAGGCCCGCAAACAGTTGTTTCGCATAACTATGAAAATCCTGAATTATATGCGATCTATCCTTTCAGGTTATATGGTTTAGGTAAACCTGATTTACAATTGGCTCAAAATACGTTTAATGAACGGGGGATTAAAGAAAAAGGATGCTGGTTTCAGGATCCTATTCAGGCGGCAATGCTTGGCTATGCTGCTATTGCAAAACAAGATGTGGTTTTTAATCTTACCCGAAAAGCAGCCAATTTAAAATTTCTGGCTTTTTGGGATAAAGCTGCAGATTATTTACCCGATGAAGATAATGGGGGTAATGGCGAAAATGGCTTACAGCAAATGTTGATGCAGGTAGATGGAAAAAAAATAATCCTGCTGCCGGCATGGCCAAAAGGATGGGACGTAACTTTTAAATTAAACGCACCTTACAAAACAACCATTAGCGGAAAGGTGGAAAATGGAAAATTGGTCGATTTAATTGTGTTTCCTTCTTTCAGGAAAACAGATATTATTTTTCTGAAATAGGAAACTGGTGTTGCGACATCGGTCTGAAAGATCCGGATGCCATTTTGATAAATTGGACCGTTATTCTGATTTGTCGTAATGCGACCCTGATAAGTCATACCATCATTCTGATTTGTCATAATGCCATTCTGATAAATCAAACTATCATTCTGATTTATCAAAACGCCGTTTTAATGAATCAGGCCATTGGCTGGATGAATCAGAATGTTAGTATAGTTCATTCAGATGCTTAAATCTTAATTAATTTTTAAATAATAGTCTATTATCATCCTTTTAGAAAGATTGTAACAGCAAAAAAATCAGTTACTTATATCAATTGTAGCATTGCTTTTTATTCTTTTACAGGGTGTTTAGAGAAAATTAGTTGGATTGTTAACGAAAAACTAAAAAAAACTAAAAATTAATATCGTTTTAATTGTATTTTAATAAAACTATTAAGCCAACAATGCTTTTTTTGCTATATCAAACTGATTGCCGTTCAACGAATTCTTAAACCTAACGATTCCGGAATTTAGTACAAAGCCTTCAGTATTTATTCGATTGTCAACTTACTATTATGCCATATACTTACTACCTATTTATCAAAACCCGATGCAATTTATTTTCTGAAAGCCTGCTTTTTGGCAGTGCCTGAACCCGTTGCTCAAAATTTCTTTGCCGGCTTTAACAGCCATTTTCTATAAAACGATAATCATTTAAAACAAGCTTGAATATGAAAAAAATGTACCGACTGCTCTTCTTGGTATGTCTCCTTCCGCTTAGCATATTTGCGCAGCAGAAAACAATTAAAGGAAAAATTACAGACAGTAAAGATGGTTCACCCCTATCAGGTGTAACTATTACTGCGGGTACCGGCACTGCTAAAGTGGCAACAGCTACCGGTGCCGATGGCGGATTTACACTTACTGTACCTGCCAATACAAAAGAGATTATAGTTTCTACTATAGGTTTTTCGGATGTACGGGAAAAAATAAATAACCGGGATATAATTAATGTGCGCATGAATGCTTCAGCTAAAGACTTAGGCGAAGTAGTAGTGGTAGCTTATGGTACACAAAAGAAAGTAAACCTTACGGGTTCTGTAGCTACCCTAAAATCAAGTGAAATAACAATAACAAAGAATGAAAATACCCTTAATATGCTTACGGGTAAAATTCCCGGCTTACGGATGACACAACAATCCGCTGAACCCGGCGCTTATGCCAATACATTTGATATACGTGGTTATGGCGGAGCACCGGCAATTGTTATTGATGGAGTGCTCAATGGGGGGAATTTTCAGAGAATGGATCCGAACGAAATTGAAAGTATTTCTGTATTAAAAGATGCTGCTGCTGCTCCTTATGGGTTTAACGGGGGCAACGGGGTTATATTGATTACAACTAAAAAAGGAACCAACAAAAATGGCAAGTTTGATATTAATTATTCTTTTAATCAGGGGATTCAGCAATTTTTGGGAATGCCGCAAGGGGTTAATGCAGTTGATTATATGATGCTGGTAAATGAAAAAGCCAGGGAAGATTTCGGTACTTCCTTTACAGGAAATCAACAACTACCCTTTTCTTATGATGCGATAGAAGCATTTGTACAAGGCAACTCTGTTAGTGCAGATTGGATTGATGCAGCCTTCAGTAAAACATCACAGCAAGTTCAGCACAATATTAATATATCAGGAGGGTCAGATAAAGTTAGTGCATTTATCAACCTTGGATATATGAAGCAAGATGGTGTATTTAAAACAAATTCCATTAATTATGACAGATGGAATTTCCGCTCTAATATCAGTGCTAAAATTAATGACAGGTTAAGGGCACAAGTTTTATTATCTGGTTATGGGGATCAAAAAAATCAACCTTACCAGGATTTATATGAGATATTCAAATATGCCTGGGGGGCACTTCCGACTAATACATTATATGCCAATAATAACCCCAATTATTTACACCTCATCCCCAATAGTGTAAATCCTATTGCAGCCATAGACCCTTCTATGGTTGGTTATAAACAATTATCAGAAAAAAATATACAAGCGCAGGGTATATTAGAATATGACATACCCTACATAAAAGGATTAAAAGCAAGAGGTGTGTATAGTATAGGCTATACGATGGATGATAATAAAAGTTTCAGTAATCAATATAATTTGTATTCCTATGATCCTACTGATAGTAGTTATACAGCCTCTCACGTAACTTCAACCGGGCAGCCTTCTGCTTTAAATCGTTCTTTTGCAAGTAATACATCAACATTAGCCCAGCTTTCACTTAATTATGCCAATACATTTAGCAAGGTTCATAATGTAACAGCCTTATTATTGTATGAACAATCGCAGTCTCAGGGAGATAATTTTTATGCACAAAGAAATATAACTATTCCGGTTAATTACCTCTATGCAGCCTCTGGCAATGGGCAACAGGGGGGAAGTTTTCCAAATGGTATTAACCCTGTACAAAACAAGGGATTGGTGGGAAGGGTTACGTATGATTACAAAGGGAAATATTTGGCAGAGTTTAGTTTCCGTAATGATGGGTCTAATTATTTTCCCCCGGGGCATAAGTTTGGGCTTTTCCCAGGTTATTCTGTAGGCTGGAGGATAAGCGAAGAATCCTTTTTCAAAAACCATATTTCACCTAAGTTAATTAGTAATTTAAAAATCAGGGCTTCTTATGCTGAATTAGGCTTATCTGATCAAGCGAATAAATTTGCTTTTGTTGGTGGATATGCTTATCCACCTGTTGATCCTCAAGATAACAAACCACTTGGATATATGATAAACGGGCAGTTTGTAAATGGTGCTGCCGTTCTTCCGAATCCTACTTCAGACCTTTCATGGTACACTTCAGATATTACCAACTTAGGTTTGGATTTCACCATTCTTAACAATAAAATTGATGGTACCATTGAAGTATATAGAAGAGATTTAAACGGGCTTCCCAACAGGGCAACCGTAACAATACCGGGAACAGTAGGTGTTAGTTTACCGCTGGAAAATCTTGATTCGAGGCGTACAGAAGGTATAGAACTTAGCCTTTCTTATAAAAGCAGGATTGGGCATGACTTCAGCTTATCATTGGGCGGTAATGTTTCTTATGAACGTACCAGGAACCTGCATGTAACAGAAGGACCGCAAGGTAATCAATACCTGCAGTGGAAAAATGGCCAAACAGACCGCAATACGAACATATTGTGGGGTACTGATTATGCCGGGCAATACACTTCTTATTCACAGATATACAACTCAACTGTAAATAATGGCGGAGGGAATAATACCGTATTACCCGGTGATTATTACATGCAGGATTGGAATGGCGATGGGGTTATTAATAATGACGATTACCATCCGATTGCTGTACAAGACCTTCCTTTAGTCAATTTTGGGTTTAATGTAGGCTTTACTTACAAAAGCATTGATATAACAGCGCTTTTTGCCGGAGCAGCCGGGGTTTGGACAGAATATGGCGAACAATTAGGCCAACCATTAATGTATTCAAATGCTGCAAGTGCATTTACAAAATTTTTGGATAGCTGGCATCCGGTTGATCCTTATGCCAATGCATTTGATCCTAATACACAATGGGTTTCGGGAAAATATCCCAATATGGCTTATGATTATTCCAAAATACAGAACTCTACAAAGGGGATAGTTAACGCTTCTTATGTGCGCTTAAAAACATTGGAGATTGGTTACTCATTGCCTAATTCCATACTAAAAAAAGTGGGAATCAAAAATTGCAGGTTTTATTTAAATGGTTATAACCTGCTAACATTTACCGGATTAGATGACGGTGTGGATCCTGAACACCCGGCAAGTTTTCCGAGCGCTTCGCCAGATCCAAACTTCCCATACAAGTATCCGCTTAACAGAACATTTAATTTCGGGGCGAACATTACTCTTTAAAAACAAGAATATAAAATTATGAAGAATATATATATTATGATAATTGCAGGATTGCTTATATCTATAACATCCTGCCAAAAATTAGATGCAATCAGACAGGATGTATTAACAGACGACCAGATATTTAGTTCCGAAGCAGGTATTACAGCTTATGTTGCACAAGAATATCGAAAACTTCCTATAGAAAGTTTTGAGTACAGGCCTGATGGACGTAATGATGGGAGTGGGGATATAGGCTTTAATTTACACCATGAGTGGGAACATTTTTACCGTGCAGGCGCTGCTTGCGGGGAGATGGTTGGCCCTTATGGAGGAACGGGAGATATCGCTAATGGTTTCGGTTATTGGCCTTATGCAGATATCCGGGCAGTGAATTATTTTATAGCCACGCTGCCTAAGTATGCATCCAATTTTACACCAGATAAAGTAAACAATTTTTTAGGCGAAGCCTATTTTATTCGGGCATATTATTATTTTGCCCTGGCAAAAAGGTACGGTGGGATACCTATTATTACTACTGTTCAAAACTATCCTCAGCAAACAGTACAAGAACTGCAGGTTCACCGTAATACGGAAGACGAAGTATGGACTTTTATCGGAAATCAATTAGACTCTGCCTATCAACTACTTCCTGCATCAATGGGTGCGCTGGAAAGGGCTAATAAATATACAGCAATGGCATTAAAATCGAGGGCTATGTTGTATGCAGGAAGCATTGCTAAATACGGTTCTCAGAATTTTGTAGATGGAGATGCCCGTGCCCAGGGTTTTGCTGGCATTTCTGCTGATAAAGCGCCTGCCTATTTTCAAAAAGCAATTGATGCTTCTAAATTAGTAGCAGAAGGGCCTTATTCTTTATATAGAAAATCGGCTGATAAAATAAAAAATTATACCGATGTGTTTTTAGATGCTACAAGCCCTGAAAATATTCTTATACGCTCTTATTATGCAGGCGACCCTGAAAGATGCAATAGCTGGGATGCTACATTTTCTCCTCAAGGCAAATTAAATTATATGTCTTCAGGAGGCGGTTCAAGAGCATACCCTACATTAGAACTGGTTGAGCGATTTGATTCACTCAATATGGTAATTAATCCGGACGGTACCCCACGCCGCTTTGATCATCCTGCGGATCCTTTTCAAAATTTAGAACCGCGTCTTCGGGCTACCGTATATTTTCCCGGAGATGTTTTAAGAGGTAAGGTTTTTGATCAACGGGAGGGTATTTACCTTACAATATTTAATGGTACTGTTGCTGATGAAGTTGCCAAGCCATCCGGTGCAAGGTCTTATTTATCCTCCAGCGATCCTACAATAACATATAACGGAGCGCTTGGAACAGTTATTGGCGGTGCCGGAATGTATCCTCCGGGATCGCCCGATAATGTGACACGTACTGGTTTTTATGTTCGTAAATATATTGATTACACTAAAACAGTAGATCAGGTTAATCTATTTACCGGCACTACTCCATGGATAGAATTTCGGTATGCAGAAATATTATTGAACCGTGCAGAAGCGGATATTGAAACCAATCAATTGAATGATGCGCTTACCTGCCTTAATGATATCAGGGATAGGGCCGGTGCCCCTGCGTTAACATTAACTGATATGACTGTTGATGTAGTGCGCAATGAAAGGTGCAAAGAATTAGCTTTTGAAAATCACTACTGGTGGGATATAAGAAGATGGAGGGTTGCTGATGTTTGGTTGAGCAATGCACATTTTAAAGGGCTATATCCTTATTATGTAGAAAATGAAGGGAAATACATTTTCCTTAAAGAAACCGAAAACTTTAACCGTAATTATAATTTCGACAAGAAGAATTATTATGAAGGACTGCCCGGAGGAGAGTTGGCTACCAATCCTAACTTATACCCTAACAACCCTGGCTATTAAAAAGATATCAACCATAAATAATAATAAACTGAAAATATGAAACTAAAAATAATCAGCACATTTTTATTAGGGATGTTTGTCCTGCTTGGCCTTTCGTCTTGTGTAAAAGAAGATAATTACAATGGTCCCGATGCTTCGCTGCAAGGCAATGTTTTTGAAGATGGTACCGATAGTACCGTTCAAACCTGCTCTGGCAATTTTAGCATACGCCTGGAGCAATTAAGCTGGAGTAGTACACCAACGCCCCAGGACATACCTATTAAAATAGACGGTACATATCAAAATTCGGAATTGTTTTCGGGCCATTACAGAGTGTCCATCCATGGTGGTGCTTTTTGGCCAATCGATCCTGTAGAAATGGATATTGCCAAAGGAAGCAAACAAGATTTTAAGCTTACGCCTTACGTTGATATTAGCAATTTTCAGGCACAGTTCTTAGATAGTAATGCATTAACGTTAACGTTTAAAATAAGTGCTCCTATTGATGGCATACCGGATATCAATCTGATTCAGCCGTATGTAAATACTACACGGATTGTTGGCCCGGGTGCATCTATTTATGACTTCTCCGATCAAATGAAAGACATTACGATTCCTGCAGGCGGTAAAGCATGGAGCGATTTTACGGATGCTGATAAGACAAGGAAGATTGTAATCCCGAATTTAATAAGAGGACGTATTTTTTATGTTAGGGTAGGAGTAGGGTTTAATAACAATGATAAAAGTTCTAACCTATCCAATATAATTGAAGTAACGGTTCCTCAACAATAATTATTAATTAAGGCATCAGCTTTTAAATCTAAAGGAAATGAAATTATTTAAATTAATTCTAACATGCTCCATCCTTGCATTGGGGCTTATGATAGCAAGTTGTCATAAAGAAGATCTTCAATCAAGAGATATCAGTGGTTTGAAACCACCGCCACCACCACCACCGCCACCGGTTGATTCTTCTCTTGTAATGTTTGATCCTGCTGATTCTACTGCAGGATGGGAAACAGTAGGTGCGCCTGTAGTTGTAAGTGCAGGGCAAAAACAGGGCACAGGTTATATACAGGGTATGATTACGCCTCCGAATAACTTCCTTCAATTTATAAAAACAAGGATACCGCCATTGGATACCAAACTGACAAAAGAGAATGGTGAACTTACATTTTGGTGGAATATCCCGGATGTAACGAAACTAAAAGCAGATGGACAAATACAAGTAAGCAGTTCAGGCGGTCCGGATTCAAAACGTTTTGGTTGGGCAATAGCAGACTTGTTGCCTTCCTTAAAAAACGGATGGAATCAATTAACACTAAGCTTTGCAACTGCTAACGTAGCAGGAGATGGAGAACCGGATTTATCTGCCATGAATTATTTTAAAATATTCTTTTGGACAACAGATAATGTAACTGCCAATTTTGCTTGTGGTATTGATGCCATACAATTTAAAGCTCATACCGTAACAACGCCTCCACCAACTGTAGGTGTTGAAATTGACAATTGCGATTCGGTAGGTGCATGGCAAACAGTAGGTACACCGGTGATTGTAACTACAGGTCAAAAAGAAGGAACAGGTTATTTGCAGGGCACTCTAACAACAGGCAATGACTTTTTACAATTCATACGGCCATTGGCTGCACCGGTTGATACCAAAGTAACAATGTCAACAGGTCAATTACAATTTTGGTTTTATGTTCCGGATGTAACCTTATTAAAACTGGATGGACAGATACAGTTCAGCAGTGCCAACGATCCGGACAATAAACGTATTGGTTGGGGATTAGCAGATATTATCCCAACATTACACAATGGTTGGAATCAGTTGAAACTCAACTTTAGAGATGCATATGTATCCGGTGATGGCGGACCTGATTTAACCGCTATGAATTATTTTAAAATGTTTTTCTGGGCAAGTACGCCTGTAACAGCCGATCAGAAATTTGGTTTGGATGATATCAAAGTAGTAGCTATTCCACCACCGCCACCCGTATTAATCAGTAATTGTGATTCTGTTAGTACATGGCAAACAGTTGGTACGCCGGTTATTATTACTACCGGTCAAAAAGAAGGTGCAGGTTATTTACAAGGGACACTTACAACCGGCAATGAATTCCTGCAATTTATTCTTCCGATTACAACGCCTGTTAATACCAATGTAACAATCGCAAACGGACAATTACAATTTTGGTTTTATGTTCCCGATGCTTCTTTACTTGATGCAAGTGTTCAGGTAGGGCAGGTACAATTTAGTAGTGCCAATGATCCGGATAAAAACCGTGTTGGCTGGGGATTTGATAAAATTGTTCCCACTTTGCACAATGGTTGGAATCTTGTATCACTTAATCTATCTGATGGATATGTTTCAGGAGATGGTGGTCCGGATTTAACGAAGATGAACTATTTTAAAATGTTCTTTTGGACAAAAAGTAACGCCACCGCCAATATCAATTTTGGTATCGATGATATTATCGTTCAACAGAAATAAAAGTTGTTTAGATAAGTATCCATAGGTTTTTTCTCATATAGCAGCAGATGGCAGAAACTGGACGCTGATCCTTTCTTCTGCCATCCTTTTAATCAACAAAATAATTTACAATGTTTACAGGCAATGGTTTACAAAGAAGTATTGCACGGATATCGGCCCTGGTTGTGTTAAGTTTATCGTTGATGATTTTATCTTGTTCCACATCTAAGAAAATAGAAACTACAGATACAGGAAATCCATTTATACGAGACTTGTACACGGCCGATCCTTCGGCACATGTATGGGCAGATGGCCGGTTATATGTATATGCTTCGCACGATATATATCCTGCAAGAGGTTGCGATTTAATGGATCAATACCATGTATTTTCTACCGATGATATGATTCATTGGAAAGATCATGGTGAAATATTACGGGCAAGCGATGTGCCCTGGAGTACGCCTGACGGAAACTTTATGTGGGCACCGGATTGTGCTTATAAAAACGGAAAGTATTATTTCTACTTTCCACATCCAAGTGGTCATCCATGGAACAGCACCTGGAAGATAGGTGTGGCCGTAAGCGATCAACCGGCAAGCGGTTTTAAAGTTCAAGGTTATATTCCAAATCTGGATCCGATGATTGACCCTTGCGTTTTTGTAGATGATGACGGGCAGGCTTATTTTTATTATGGAGGTGGCGGCACATGCAAAGGCGGCAAGCTTAAGGATAATATGATGGAAGTAGATGGTACCATGCAAAAGATGGAAGGCTTGAATGATTTTCATGAAGCAAGCTGGGTACATAAAAAAGATGGCTTGTATTATTTATCGTATTCTGATAATCACGATGTAGATGGAAAACATAACAGGATGTGTTATGCAGTAAGCAAAAGTCCATTGGGACCATGGGAATACAAAGGTGTGTATATGGAACCAACAGATAGTTATACCAATCACGGCTCTATTGTTGAATTTAAAGGTCAATGGTATTCGTTCTATCATACCAGTGCACTGTCGCATCAGGATTGGTTACGGTCAATATGCGTAGATAAATTGTATTATAATGAAGATGGAACAATTAAAATGGTTATACCAACTTCCGGATTAACAACAACATCTACAGCAACTAAATAGAATATTAATTTATGAAAAATATTAAATGGATCATTGCGGTGCTTGCATTGTTTATGCTTGTATCCTGTTCTAAAAGTTCAGGAGGCAGCACTACTACAACACCGCCTCCACCTACGGATACTACTGTAGATAACAGTCAGTATCAGGCAGCCTGGTTGTTGTTTGATACGGCACATAAAAATCCATTTGTAACCAGTATATATGCTGCAGATCCTTCGGCACATGTATGGGCAGATGGAAGATTGTATGTATATCCATCGCATGATATCGATCCTCCCAAAGGATGTAATCTGATGGATCAATATCATGTGTACTCAACAGATGATATGGTACACTGGACAGATCATGGAGAAATTCTTCGTGCAAGCCAGGTACCAGGCAGTACCTCTGAAGGAAGTTTTATGTGGGCACCTGATTGTGCTTATAAAAACGGTACTTACTATTTTTATTTCCCTCATGCTGTTGATTCACCCTGGAATACCAATTGGAAAATAGGTGTTGCTACCAGCAGTAAGCCAGCAAGTGATTTTAAATTTCAACAATACATCGAAGGGTTGGAATCATTGATTGATCCTTGTGTTTTTGTAGATGATGATGGCCAGGCTTATTTGTATTATGGCGGTGGCGGTGTTTGCAAAGGCGGCAAGCTGAAAGATAATATGATGGAAGTTGATGGTTCTATGCAAACAATGAGCGGCCTTCAGGATTTTCATGAGGCAACATGGGTGCATAAATATAATGGTACCTACTATTTATCATATGCAGATAATTATAGCGGCACCAATAAAGGCAATCAAATGCGCTATGCTACCAGTAAAAGTCCGTTGGGCCCATGGCTTGCAAGAGGTGTATATATCGAATCCACTATCAGCTCAACCGATCATGGTTCGATTGTGCAATATAAAGGCAGGTGGTATGCATTCTATCATAATTCATCTGTATCTAATTATGATTGGCTGCGTTCTATTTGTGTAGATACTTTAGGTTATACCAGTAGTGGCCTTATCAAAACAGTAATTCAAACAAAAGGAAAACAATAATTATTTAAAAACTGAAACGAAAAAATAAACAACATGAAAAAAAACTTTAAAGCTTCATTATATGTGCTGCTTGCTATCAATATGCTGGTAAGCTGTTCTAAAGGAATAGATACCGGTGCTTTTAGACCCGGTGGCGGAAGCAGTGGTGGCGGTGGTGATACAACCATTGCGTGGCCATCTCCTGCAGGAGATGTTGTGGGCAAAGTTACTGTAGGTTATCAGGGTTGGTTTGCATGTATTGGCGATAATTCACCTATTAACGGCTGGTGGCATTGGGCTACCGATTGGTCGCATGCTCCATCTCCCACAAACAAAGGCATTTCTTCATGGCCGGATGTACGTGATTATACAACAACCTACGCAACCGCTTTTGCCAATCTGAATAATGGCACACCTGCTAAATTGTTTTCTTCTTATGATGACCAGACAGTAGATGTGCAATTTTCATGGATGCAACAATATGGTATTGATTGCGCAGCATTGCAACGGTTCAATCCAAACGGATCGGAAGGGCCGATACGTGATGCCGTTACAGCCAAAGTAAAAACATCAGCAGAAAAATATGGTGTAAAATTTTACATCATGTACGATGTAAGTGGTTGGAATAATATGCAAACAGAAGTAAAAGCAGACTGGACGAATAAGATGAAAACATATACTTCATCTTCAGCCTATGCAAAACAAAATGGCAAACCTGTAGTGTGCATTTGGGGCTTTGGCTTTGCAGACAATAACCATCCGTTTGATACAACAGCCTGCCTTGATGTGATTAACTTTTTTAAAGCACAGGGTTGTTACGTAATTGGTGGCGTGCCTACGCATTGGCTTACACAAAACAGTGATTCAAAACCCGGATTCCTTACTGTGTATAAAGCATTCAATATGTTATCTCCATGGATGGTAGGTCGTATTGGTACTGCAGCAGAATCGGATAATTTTTATACTTCGATTAATACACCTGATGTTGCTTATTGCAAAGCTAACGGAGTGGATTATCAACCTTGCGTAATGCCCGGCGATCTTTCTGCAAGACAAAGAGCCCATGGTAATTTTATGTGGAGGCAGTTTTATAATATGAAAAGAGTAGGAGCTCAAGGTCTTTATATTTCTATGTTTGATGAGTACAATGAATCGAATCAAATTGCTAAAACAGCAGAAGACACTACGTTTTTACCGGCAGGTGCAGGCTTTATTGCTTTGGATGAAGATGGTACTAAATGTACTTCTGATTATTACTTACGTTTAACCAATGATGGTGGAAAAATGTTTAAAGGCACCATTCCTTTAACATCAGTAAGACCAACATCACCGAATTAAATAGATTAGAAAT
>Ga0206875_1109_pt1 | contig 21368 bp, 19 predicted proteins | sample Alteio_BWOrgCont_9_FD_152616 | JGI IMG/M metagenome (GOLD analysis project Ga0206875, IMG submission 152616) | Enriched cells from forest soil in Barre Woods Harvard Forest LTER site, Petersham, Massachusetts, United States -... | ecosystem: Environmental > Terrestrial > Soil > Temperate forest > O... | reverse complement strand
ATTGGTCCTGAGGCCATGGAAGAAGGCCGCCTGGTTGCCGCGATGGGACGGCTGGCCACCGCCACGCTGGCCTTTGATATCGATGAACACGGCGTTCCGGTTCATTTCCAGATCTCGCATTCGTCCGAAAAGGTCTGGGGACCCGAAGCGAGCGCGCTGGTCCGCGCGTGGCGATTTGCCCCGGCCACGAAACTAGGGATTCCAGTAACCGTTGCCTGCACGATGCAGTTGGTCTGGGGCAGGAGGGATTTGGATTTCGCAGTGCTGGAGAAGGCTTGGGAAGCAATGGATGAAGAAGCGGTAACTCCGAAGGTATTCCCGCCTCCGGTGGAGCAGCCAAATCAGCAGGACACGGCCCGGATTTGGGTGGATGCTCAGGAGCAAGCCTCGAAAGTCCTAATAAACGTTCCTCCGCGGTACCCTCCAACGGCGCCAGGATCGAGCGTGGCAGGGATGGTCCGCTTTCATGTGTTGATTGGCGTCGACGGCCGTGTGCGTCAAGCCGACTGGATGAGCGGGGATCCAGCCTTCAAGGACGCGGCGTCGGAGGCCGTGAAGCAGTGGGTGTACCGGACCACGCTGCTCAATGGCACACCGGTAGAAGTAACCACGGAAGTAGACATAGACGCTCCGGCGGCGCAATAGCTCTACTGCGCAAGTTGGACCACGTGCTCACCGCGCGGGAGCGTGAGCACAGAATTCGCGCCCGATTCGGAAAGCTTACCGCCGGCGGGCAAGCCGTCGATTTCCGTCTTGCTGGGGCGCGTGTTCAGCACAACCAGCGCGCGTGCGCTGCTGCGATAGGAAAAATGCACCCCATTCGGAATGACACTCGCGGTGAGCAGATCGCCGTTGAAGTCGATCATCCGCAGCGCGCAATCCCTGGGCGCGGGTTCAACCACGTTTGATCCCGCCGGGAGCCAAAGCATCGTGTCGCTGTGCACCGGCCACAGATGGCCATTCACCAGCGCTGGACCGTGCCAGGGAACGCCCATGCCGTAGCGCGCTTCCGTAACCAACCGGGAGCCGTTCTGTTCGGCCTTATCGACGCTAGCAGCCGCCGCTGCCAAAAGCGGAAGATCGGGCGCGAGGATGGAGTTCTCAAAGTACAGCGCCACGCGCGAGAAGGACTGCGCGGCCACGTGTACCAGCTGGAAAAACTCGGTGCCGGTCTGCTGTTTGGTCGGATAGACGTCCTGATAGCGTTCCACAATGTTGATATCGATGGCTAGCCGGCTGGAGTGTGAGGTTAGCGGCTGGTAGCGCGCGGCGATTTGGGGATAGCGCTGGGGGCCCAGGTTCCAGATGGTGGCGGGATCTTCGATCAGAAAGGTGAAGTCGTGCCGATCCATCAAAGGGAGTAGGCGCGCGGCATCGGCGCCGATGAGATCGTGCATGCGAGTATCGAAACGATCGTCCACGTGGGTGAGCACAAAGTCGAGATCCGGCTTCGACGCCCGAATGGATTCGATTTCGCCAATCCATTTCTCCTGCAGGCGGCGCGCGAGATCGGCCCGGTAATCGAGAAAGGTCCGGAGCCGTTGGGCGTTGGGTGGAGCGGACTGAAAAAGCTCGATCGGATCGAAACCGTTCAACCCGTGGAACTCCTCGCGGATATCGGTGTTCATGGGCGTGAAACGCGCCGGATTCGCGGCGCCTTCGAGCGATTCAAAATAGAGCTCCGCGAGATTGACGCCGTCCCAATCGAAGCGGCCGATCAGTTGCTTGATCCCTTGTGAAACAGCAGCCGAGCAAGCCGAATTGTTCAAGTTCATCAGCTTGCGCCAATCGAGCTGGGCGTCCTGAAGGATGGCGGTCTTCTCGCGCCAATCGGGATGGGCGTCCCAGAATTTCTCGCTCACATGCGGCAATTCCAGCCACACATACACCACAATCGCTTTCCGATGGCAGGCTTCGATCAGGCGGCGCAGATATTCGTCGGATTCGGCGTTCTGCTCGTAGTAGTGCCAACCGGCGACATGCAACGCGCCGATACCGGCTTTGCGCCAGCGGTCGGCGAAGTAGTCCAAGTCCACACGCGAGCGGTAAGCGCCGTCGAAAAAAGCCCACAGCCGCTGGCTGTGGAAGGGAGCTTGCATGCCCAGATCGCTGAGGGCCTGCAGCAAGTAAGGAAAGCGCTCGTAACCTTCCTTACCGGGCGACGCTGCGATCCACAGAACCGCGCCCGATCCGCGATGCAGAGCCGCCATCACTGGGGCATGCTCCCAGCGCTCGGTGGCCAGGATTGTAGCGTCCTTCGGGAGATGGAACACGGGAATTTCGAGCGGCGCCTCCCAGACAATCGGCAATTTGGGCAGGCGCTGATCCACAATGCTTCGCACCACCACTCGTTTTTCGCCCGGAGTGATTCCGAGTGCGGCCGCCAGTTCACCATCGCCTTCCAGAACGGCGATGCCCCCTTGCTCGATGCGCTGAATCCACTGGGGGACGGAGCCAGGGGCGATCTGGCGAATCACGAAAAGATTTGCGGGTCCGCCCGCGGCGCGAACGAGTCCGACGGAGGAGAAGATCTGTGGCCACGGCCCGGCATCGTCTCCGGCGACGTGGTAACTAAACGTGGCAGCCGAAAGCGCGCTGGCGCAGCCCGCGGCAAGAACCAGAGATTTAACGGGTAAATGCATACCAGATTCCAATTCGCAGGTCGAAGAAATTGGGACGGCGGGGATTGTCCAGGTTGATGGTGTACGCGCCGCGCACGAAATTTACGGAAAACAGCATGGACTTGGGCAAATCGCGAAAGCGGAAGCGCAGGCCCGGACCGGTTTCGGCGAAGTTGGCCCAGTATTGCCGTAGCCGGTCCGTGGTGGCGTTGCCATTCCAATAAAATTGGGCCTGCAGGCCGCCGAAGCCCTCCGCCTGTGCCAGCGTATACCCGGCGCGATTCTGCGCATAGAACAGTAGATCGTTTTGAAAGCGGCTCACGAACACGATGTCTTCGTTGGTTTCGGCGAAGAAGCCCCTGGAGCCGTTCATTAGATGGCCGAAGCCCTTGGCGTATGCGGCGCCACCTCGGTAGTCGGGAATCATCGCACCCACGTCCGTGCGGCTGGGCAGATACTTCACGGCTTCACCCGCTTCAAACCAGGACGTGACGCCGTGCCAAGGCAGCGTCGCAGCGCCAATCCCAAAGATGAATGAACTCTCCGACAGGTATTGCGGATTAGCGGCGCCCACCGTCGGTCCGACGGTCTGGCGCGTGTCGCCGATAAATCGCGTGGAGAAGTAGGGGCGAATCGGAAGGCGGCCGAGCTTCAATTCCGTCTTGATCTGGCCGTAACCGAAGATGTCATGCCAGCGAGTGGAAAAGAAGGGAAAAATCCAGACCGTGGTACGAAAGTGGGAAAATTCCGGCGCCAGGTTGTGATACGCTTTGCTGGCCTCGCTCGCGATGGAGGAGTCCGTGCTCTTGCTCGCCAAATCGAACCATTTGAGGGCGTCGCGGTCTTCATGCAGAATGTTGTAGACCCACCCCAGCTTGAGCATGGTGGAAAAGTCCACTGGATCGTTTTCGTTCGCAATGGTGAGATACTTCAGCGCGTCTTTCATATAGCCGGCCTGCATGCTCTTCTCCGCCAAAGCCTTAGCGTCGCCGGAGCTCTGTTGCGCCGGGGTCTCTCGGGGTTCCAAAGTCTGCGGAAGCTGAAGAGCCACCCGGACGCGATCCGCGAGTTGTTTGTCTCCGCCCTTCAGCACTTGATCCAGCAGCGGCTGGGCTCCCGTGAAATCCTGGCGATTCAAACGCAGGAATCCGAGCTGGGCGGAAGTAAGCAGATCGTCCGGCGTGGCTTCATGCAAGACTTGAAACTGACGGTCGGCGTCGTCTTTCTTTCCCATCGCGAGCAGCAAATAAGCGTATTCGCTACGCAGTTGGAAATTGTTGGGATCCAGCCGTAGGGCCCTTTCGAATTCGTAGAGGTACGGATAGCGATCGGGCAGAAGTTCACGGGCTTGTTCAGAGATGCGCGGTGGCCGTCCGCGGGAGGCCGCCAGCAGCAGAACATCCGCCTCTTCGTTGCGGCCCAGCAGTCTCCAAACGCGCCCGAGATCCAACATCAGGGACCGCTCATCGGGACGGAGCTTCCAGGCGAGTTCGTAATGCTCCGCTGCCAGACTGAGTTCATCGCGCTGCTCAGCTAGAACCGCCAGCTCTTGATGGGCGCTGAAGTTGCCAGGCTCCACTTCCACCACCTTTTGCCAGCGAGCGATGCCGGAGGCCAAGGGCCGATCGATATTTTGAAAAGCTTGCTCGGCGGTGGCGTCTCCCGTTTTGCGTATGTGATCGAAAACTCTGCGGGCTAGCGCCTGCTGCTTGGTTTCATAACACAGGAATGCATATTCGAGCGCGGCGTGGCGGTCTGTGGGATCCAAACGCATGGCCTCGCCAAACTGCTCGCGGGCGGCTTCGTTCTCGCCAGCCTTGAGCAGCGTGTAGGCCAGATCCTTGCGAATGGAAGCGCGCTCCGGTGCCAGTGCGATCGCTTGGCGGAACCCGGCGACGGCTTGATCGTAGTATTTATCCCGCAGGGCCTGATAGGCGTGTTCCAGAGGCTGATAAGCCGGATCCGACGGCTGTGGGACAGCCCAGCCAGCGGCCGACAACAGTAGGAACGCAGTTCGTGACACCATAAACCCGCTTGGACATGCCTCTAGTGGTCGAAATGCCGAAGTCTTCTCAGCTGGGCGTCAGGATTCTAAGATGACGATCGCCATGGCTTGCACGGCGGTGTGCGTGAGTGAGAGAGAGATATTGCGGACCCCGAGGCTTTGCGCGAATTGCGCCGCCACGCCGTGAAATTCCAGCGTGGGGCGTCCCGATGGCAAATTCGTTACCTCGAAATCCTGCCAGCGCACGCCTCGCTTCCAGCCCGTTCCGATGGCTTTCATCCCCGCCTCCTTGGCGGCGAATCGGGCGGCGTAGCGTTCATAGCGGTTGACCTTGCGCTCTACGTAGGCAATTTCCTGGGGAGTGTAAATGCGTTCGATGAAGCGGCGCCCGTGACGTTCGATGGCGTCGCCAATACGGTCCACTTCCGCTAGATCGATACCCGTTCCGACGATCACAGTGGTGCGCCGCCATCGTCAAAATGGATCATCGTGATAGGTGCGGGCCACTTACTCCATTTAGCCGAGCTATTCGGACTTGGCGCCCGCCGACTTACGATACTCCGCCCAACGCCGCTTTTGAGCAGCTGCGATTCGTTTGCGCGCCGCCGCGCTTAACCGGCCACCGGAGCGTTTAGTGGCACTTGCCGGCCCATTGTTGGCCGCAACGTTGTTGGTGGAACCCTTGTTTGTGGAACCCGGCGGACGTCCACGGCGACCGGGGACTTTCCCCAACAGTGAACGCACTTCTTGAATTTGGTCTTCAATACGCTGTTTTTGCAGCTCGAGGCCTTCGAGAGCCGCCGTCAACAAGGAATGATTTGGAATTGAGGTTCCTGTACGAGACATTGGTGCTCCTTTTTGGTGCTCCTTTTGAATGATACCCAACCGCAGATTAAGCCGGGCATCTTATAATTTGTTACCTTGTTACGGCGCTTCCTTTCGAGAATCCAGCACGAATGTCACCGGACCGTCATTAATGAGGTGGACTTCCATCTCGGCCTGAAAGACGCCTGTTTCCACAGTAATCTTACTCGATTTGAGGTGTTCGACGAAGTATTCATATAATGCCCGCGCTTGTTCGGGTGGGGCGGCGTGCTCGAAGCTCGGACGCCGGCCTTTTTTGCAATCGCCGTACAAGGTGAACTGGGAAACCACTAACAGCGCTCCTCCGGCGTCCAGTAAGCTCCGATTCATACGGCCTGCTTCATCTGGAAATATGCGAAGTAGGGTCACCTTACTGGCCAGATAAGCGGCGTCTTCCTGACTGTCGGCTTGCGTGACGCCTAAGAGAATGAGTAGTCCGGCTCCAATAGAGCCCACCGTTTCGCCCGCTATATCTACGCGGGCACTTTTGACGCGTTGCAAGACAATCCTCATCGAATCGCCGGATTCGGCAAGGACTAGTATGCCATTTGCACCAATTGCACTACGGAGTGCGCCATCGAATCAAGGTGAAACTTAAGGTACGCAGGTGGCGGCCCTAAGGCGATTCCCTGATCTGCAACTGGATCGAAGGTCCTGATAATGAATTTAATGATCCAGCGTGGCATCTTCAAACGCCGCCGCACCCATAGCAAGATCCCTGGGGGCTTCTTCAATTTTGAGGAAGAAGGTAGCAACACTCGCCTATACGGCTTTGGCCATGGCGATCACCTGCGCTTACGGGACGAGTTTGGCAACATCTGGCGTGGCACCGCGGAAAAGGTGAGTGAGGAATCGGTCCGCTACACGTTTCGAGACGCCAATGGCCGGACCATTACGGGCGTGGCGGACAGCTTCGGCGTTGTCCTGCGCGATGGCCGGGGTAAGACCTGGCGCGGATTCGTCGAATAGCTCCGTCCGGCAAGCTTCCCTTCGCGTTACTATCGGCGGAAGCGTGGATGAGAAACCTTTGCTTCCGCTCCCGATCGTGGTCGGGCCCACGGGATCTGGCAAGAGCGATCTCTCTCTTTATCTCGCTCACGCGATCGGCGGAGAAATCGTCAATTGCGATTCCTTGCAAGTCTTCCGCGGATTTGATGTCGGTACCGCGAAGGTCCCAGTCGAGCAACGCCGGGGCATTCCTCATCACCTAATTGACACCGTGGAACCCACGGCGCTCTTCACCGCAGGCGACTACGCGCGTGCTGCCGAAACGGTGCTTCGTGAGATTTGTGGTCGTGGTCGAATAGCTGTGCTGGTGGGGGGCACGGGGTTCTATCTGCGAGGGCTTCTGGAAGGGCTGTCGCCTGGCCCGTCGCGTGACGATGCTCTGCGCGCCAGACTGCAGTCCCGCGAACACAAGCGGCCGGGAAGCTTGCATCGAATCCTAACTCGCCTGGATCCCGCTTCGGCGGCGCGCATTCATCTCAACGACAAGAACAAAACCATGCGCGCTGTGGAGGTGCGTCTCTTAGAAGGAGTGCCGCTATCCTCCACGTTCGAACGTGGGCGGGCGCCCTTGAGCGGTTTCCTTCCCATTAAGATCGGACTCGATCCGCCCCGCGAATTGCTCTATGCCCGCCTGAACGAGCGCGCGCACAAAATGTTCGATAATAATCCCGCTAATTGGACATTATTCGATGAGGTACGCTCTCTTCTGGCAGCGGGCGTTCCAGCCAATGCGAAGCCCTTCGAATCGCTCGGTTATAAACAAGCGTTACAGGTGGTACTAGGACGCATGACTGCCAAAGAAGCGCTGGAGTCGACGCAGCAGGAGACTCGCCGTTACGCGAAACGCCAGCTAACCTGGTTTCGAAGGGAACCGGGCGTGCAGTGGATACCGGGCTTTGGTGACGACGTACGGGTACAAGCTGAGGCGCTCGCGATGGTCCAACGTTCCCAAGCCTGAGCGCGGCAAAATATTTCACAACTTTCTTCGGAACACAAACGAATCTTCGACGTATTAATACTTGAAGTTAGTAAGTTGACATCGAAGAAGAAGTTAAGACTAGTTGAGGAGTTACAACAATGGTTAAGAATATCCTACTCGGATTCGCGTCTATCGCGTTGGCTGTGGCCAGTGCCGCCAGCAGCTATAACGTTACGTTCTACCAGCCCGTCATGGTGAACGGCTCGGAACTGAAAGCCGGCGATTATAAGGTAGAACTGAAGGATGACAAGACTGCGGTGATCAAGCAAGGCAAAACCACCACCGAAGCTCCGGTCAAGGTTGAGAACGACAGTCAAAAATATCAGCGGACCGCCGTGCGCCTGAACGGCATGCAAGTGGAAGAAATTCGCATTGGTGGCACCAGCACGCGGATCGTCTTCGACAAAGTCGGAAACGCCACCAACTAAGGCTTCATTCGTGTTTCGAGGCCTCCATCTCCCCGGGCCTCCTTATAAGGCGGTGGTCCTATCGGCTGCCGCCCTCCATTTCCAGCCAGCCTCTCCTCTGCAATCCTATGCCGGCCTGTCCCGCGCGGTAAAATAGTTTTGTGTTCCGTATCTTCTGCGCCTTCGTGAGCGTGTGCTTTCTGCTCCCTACGGCGCAAGCCGCCACCTATCTCGTACTGCCGTTTTTTAACGTCTCGAAGAACAGCAATCTGGACTGGATAGGGGAAAGCCTGGCCGAATCCGTCCGCGAAGCGCTTTCGTCGGAAGGCCTGATGGCGCTTGACCGGGACGACCGGATGGAGGCTTACAGCCGCCTCTCCTTGCGCCCGTATACTCTGCTTACCAAAGCATCGGTGGTCAAGATCGGAGAAGAGCTGGACGCCGAGCTGGTGGTCTTTGGCCAATACGAAGTCCAGGCAAGTCCGGACTCCGGCACCAAGAGCCACGGTTCATTGCAGATCACCGCGCGTGTCCTGGACTTGAAGCACGTGAAGCAAGGGCCGGAGTTTCGCGAAATGGGGGCGCTCGAGGATCTGGCGGCGCTGCAAGAACATTTGGCATGGCAAACGTTGCGTTACCTGAAGCCGGCTAGCGCGCCTTCGGAAGCCGAATTCCGGCAGCGCCATCCCGCGGTGCGCGTGGATGCGGTGGAGAACTACACGCGCGGATTGCTGGCGGCCAACGCCGACGACAAGCATCGCTTCTTCACGCAAGCCGCCCATTTGGATTCTCATTACGCTTTGCCGGACTTCCAACTGGGCCGGCTGCTGTGGAGCAAGAAAGAATATGGTTCCGCCGCCGAGTGGTTCCAGAAGGTGCCGCCTGGCGACGCGCATTATCACGAAGCGAATTTTTTCCTGGGCCTGTGCCGATTTCACACCGGCGACTTCGTGCACGCTGAAACGGCCTTCCAGATGGTGACGCGCGTAGTGCCTTTGAGCGAGGTTTATAACGATCTGGCAGCGGCTCAGATTCGCTCCAATAAGCTCGCCGATGCGGTGGACAATTTCCGCAAGGCCCTGGAGGGCGACAGCAGCGATCCGGCGTATCAATTCAACCTGGGCTATGCGCTGTGGCGGGCCGGAAGCTTTACGGCGGCCGCGGAGCGCCTGCATACTGTGCTGGATCACGATCCCGATGACGCGGTTGCCGCGCTGCTGCTGGAGCGCTGCGAGAACCACAGCGGCCCCCGGCCGGGCGATTCCCAAACCGAGGGGCTGGAGCGCTTGAAGACCAACTACGAAGAGAGCGCCTACTGGCAATTGAAAGCGGTACTCCAGCCGGACAAGCCGTGAAGGCTGCCAAATTCGGGAAACGGGTATAATCCAAAAAGCTCATGCTGGAAGCGTTCGGTCTATCCGATCCTGGCTGCGTCCGCCAAAACAACGAAGACTTCTACCTGATTTCTCCCACGGGCGCCTACATTGTGGCGGATGGAATGGGGGGCGCTCAGGCGGGCGAACACGCGTCCAAACTCGCGGTGGAAACCGTTGCATCCTTCCTGCAGACAGCTTCGGCGGCGGATGCGGAGACGCTGTCTCAGGCCTTTCGCGAGGCCAATCAGCGCGTGATGAAAGCGGCGGCTAGCGATCCGGAACTGGAGGGCATGGGGACCACTTTGGTTGCCGCGCTGGAATCCGGAACGGAACTGCTGATCGCGAGCGTGGGCGATAGCCGGGCGTACATGTATGACGCCGGTGAACTCACCTGCATCACGGAAGATCAGACCTGGGTCAACGAGGTTGGGCGGCCACTAGGAATCGAAGAGGCTAGTCTCAAGACTCATCCCATGCGGCACGTGTTGACCATGGCAATCGGGGTCAGCCCGGAGGTGCGCGTACATTCCTACAGCGTTCGCCCCCACCCCGGCGAGTTGTTCTTGATTTCGAGCGACGGTCTGCACGGCGTAGTGGACCAGGGTGTAATCGCGGCCGCGCTGTCTGGCAACGGATCTCTGCAAGCGAAATGTGAGCGTCTGATTGATGCTGCCAAGCAGGCTGGTGGCCCGGACAACATCACAGTAGTGCTATTGCAAGTAAAGTAGTATCCGCCATTTACCCTCTTTTACACCGATTTTGGTAACGGTTGGGCAGGGAAGTGCGATCCTTTAGCTAGTGCTCCGGTTTTCTTTACTGATGGCTGTTAGCGTGTTGTTGTGCGCGCAAACCGGCGTCACGCAGACAGGCACGGTGAAGTTTGGCGGGCAGCCGCTGCCGGGCGCCACCGTGATCGCTACGCAAGGCGACCATCGTACAGTCACCACTACCGACGAGGCGGGTGCTTACGAATTGTCCGATCTCGCGCCGGGAACCTACTCGGTGGAAGTGCAGATGTTCGGCTTCCAAACGGCCCGCAAACAGATCCAGGTGGGTCCAGGGGCGCAGCCTGCCGCGTGGTCCCTCGATTTGCCGGCGGTGCGGCCAAGAGAGCCGCGTGAGTCCGCACAACGTCAGGGACAGGCCGGGTTCCGCGCCGCGGCGGGAACCACGGAAAATGAACTGGATCAAATCGCGGCGGCAGCGCCCCAGGATACGGCTCCTCCGGCGGCCAACGCCAACGAAGCATTCCTGGTGAACGGATCGCTGAGCAATGGTTTGCAAACCGGCCAGGACGATTTCGGACTACGCGGTCCAGTGATGGAAATGCAACTTCCTCCGGGAGGAGTGCCCGGCGCCGGTGCGAACGGCCAACAGGCTCCTGGCTTTGGTGGTCCTGGAGTAGCCGGCGCTGGTGCCGGTGGCGGTCCGGGAGGTGGAGGCGGCCGATTTGGTGGCGGTGGCGGTGGATTCGGCGGCGGCCGTGGAGGCTTTGGCGGACCCGGGGGCCAGCGCCGCAGGCCCGGTGGCAACGGTGGATTCATCGGCAATCGCGCGAATCGCGGACGCCAAGGCATTCACGGCAACGTATCGTTTCAGTGGCACGGCGATTCCACCGATGCGAAGGCTTTCTCTTTGAGCGGCCAGCCCGCACCGGAACCCAACTTCAACAACTACCGCTGGAGCGCCGTGTTGGGCGGTCCGCTGCGCATTCCGCACTTACTGAAAGGCGATTCCACGTTTTTCACACTCAGCTATTTCGGCACCCGGGGGCAGAGTCCGTTCTACAACGTCGGAACGGTTCCCACCGCGGCGGAGCGCACCGGCGATTTTGCGCAATCCGTCGTCAACGGCGTGGTCCCAACCATTTACAATCCTTCCACCGGCGCGCCGTTTTCCGGCAACCAGATCCCCAGCAGTCTCCTGAATCCAGCCGCGTTGGGGCTGCTGAACTATATTCCGCTTCCCAATCTGCCCGGCAACGTGCAGAATTTCCAATTCGTCACCGCCGTCCCGGCCGACACCGATAACGTCAGCCTGCGATTGAATCAGAACCTCGGCAAGAACGATCGGCTGGCGCTCAACGAAAGCTTCCAGCGCCGCAAGAGCGAGAATGCGCAGCTTTTCGGATTTCTGGACCCCGGCAACGGCTTTGGCGACAACACCAACCTGAGTTGGACTCATAACTTCGGTTCCAACGGCATCAACACCGCGCAGCTGACATTCAACCGCAATCGCACGGCGCAGAACTCCTTTTTCTCGGATGGAGTCAACATCGCCGCCGAACTTGGCATCCAGGGAACTTCTCAGGAGCCTATCAACTACGGCCCTCCCACGCTTTCCTTCACCAACTTTGCCAGTCTCACGGACGCTCTTCCATCGCATTCGGCGATACAAAGTCTGGCCGAGGGTGATTCTTATGTGTGGGTAAAGAAGAACCACACCATGACGTTCGGAGGGGATTTCAAGCGGCAAGATCGCAACACCACTACCGACCAAAACGCGCGTGGCACGTTCTCCTTCAGCGGGATCGCGACCAGCGCATTCAGTGCGAGCGGCCAGCCAATCCCGAACACCGGTTTGGATTTCGCGGACTTTCTACTAGGGTTGCCGCAATCGAGTGCAGTTCAATTCGGAGGCGATAGCACGTATTTCCGGCAGAACGCCTGGGATGGGTACGCCAACGACGATTGGCGTGTGAATCCGAAGTTGACCATCATGTTCGGCCTGCGCTACGAATATTATTCGCCCCTATCGGAGAAGTACGGACGTATCGCGAATCTCGAAATCGCACCGGACTTCACGGCGGTGACTCCGGTGTTTCCGGGAACTCCGGGATTGCCGAACAGCCTGATCCGGCCAGATCGAGACGGATGGGCGCCGCGCGGAGGATTAGCTTGGAAGCCAAGTACCAAGCATTCCATGGTGGTGCGCCTGGGCTACGGCATTTACTACAATCCAACAGCGCTCAACCGGCTGGCCACCGAGCTTTCCGAGCAGCCGCCGTTCGCCACAACGCAAAGGCTGACCACCAGCGTCTCCGATCCATTGACGTTGCAAAACGGACTGGCTACCGCGCCGACTAACGCCTCCATTTTGAATACCTATGCGGTCCAACAGAATTACAAAATCGGTTACGCGCAAAGCTGGAACGTGAGTGTGCAGCAGAACTTCAGCCGGTCGTTTTTTGTCGAGCTGAGTTACATCGGAACCAAAGGCACCGACCTGGATACCGAAACGGTGCCAAATCGCGCGGCCGTCGGCTCATCGCCCCTCACTTCGCAACAGGTTCTGCCGATCGCAAACGCTCAGCAATTCATTTACGACAGCTCGTGGGGCAATTCGATTTATCATGCCGGGCAGGCGCGCTTGATGCGGCGCTTTGCGCGCAACATGTCGTTTAATATCATCTACACGTTTTCGAAATCCATTGACGACAGCTCTACCTTTGGCGGTGTTGGCAACGTGGTGGCTCAGAACGCTTTCGACCTGAGCGCCGAGCGCGGACTATCCAGCTTCGACCGCCGCCACGTGCTGAATCTCAATTACGTGCTCAGCACGCCCACGCAGTCCAGCTGGTGGGAACGCAATTGGACGCTCAGCGGATCGGCGCTGCTCGAAAGCGGAACGCCGCTGACGGCCCAGATCCTGGGGAACCAATCGAACGTAGCGGGAACCGGTGTGGTGGGAAGCGGACGCGCCCAAGCTACCGGCCTGCCGGTAACGGACGGCAGCGGGTATTTCAATGCGGCCGCCTTTACCTACCCGCTGTCTGGTGAACTGGGCGATGCGGGCCGCAACACCATTCCCGGGCCGTGGTCCTGGTCGCTGAACGCGGCTTTCGGCCGGTATTTTACGATTGGCGGTGAGGGCAGCCGCAAACGCCTGGAACTGCGCTTGGAAACTACGAATACCTTGAATCACGTGAACATCACCAACGTGAACACGGTGTTTGGTTCCACGCTATACGGGTTACCCACCACGGCCGGCGCGATGCGAACCGCCGACATCAATATCAGGTTCCGGTTTTAGAGGGATGGCAGTCATGTCCAAGAGCGGATTCAGGATCCTATCGGCGGCGCTGGCGTGCGCCGGTCTGCTGGCGCAAGACCAAACCTCCCCCACCTTCAAGACCAACACGAACCTAGTCATCGTCAATGTAGCCGTGAAAGACAAGAGCGGCAAAGCGATTGAAGACTTGAAGAAGGAGCAGTTTACTCTGCTCGAAGACGGCAAGCCCCAGCAAATCGCGGTGTTCGACCTGCAACGCCTGAATGGTGAGACGCTGCCGGCGCTCGAAGTGCCTCAGCCGGCGCTCAAGACGCGTGGCCCAGCCGAGGTTAAGCCCTCCGCTCCCCCGCCTGCTCCTTTAAAGACGAGCGACCTGAAGGACCGCCGGCTGATCGCGATGTTCTTCGATCTTTCGTCTATGCAGCCCGCCGAGCAGATCCGCGCGCGCGAGGCCGCGGTGAAATTCATCGACACGCAAATGACCGCGTCCGACACGGTGTCCATCATGACGCTGACCAACGAACTGCGCGTCGTGCAGGATTTCACCAACGATCGCGAAACGCTGCTGACCGCCATTCAAGGGCTGCGCATTGGCGATTCCAGCGAACTGGCGGCCCTGGGCGCAACCGGAGCCGATCCTACCGACGACAGCGGAGAGTTTACCGCCGACGATACGGAGTTCAATATTTTCAATACCGATCGCAAGCTGAGTGCGCTCGAAGACGCCACGCGCAAACTGGCGCCGTTTCCGGAAAAGAAAGCGCTGGTTTACTTCTCGAGTGGCATTGGCAAGACCGGCGTCGACAATCAGTCGCAGATTCGCGCCACCGTCAACGCGGCGGTTCGCGCGAACGTCTCTTTTTATCCGATTGACGCGCGTGGTCTGGTCGCCTTGACGCCCGCCGGCGATGCGACCCAAGCGTCGCCCAAAGGCACGGGCGTGTTCACAGGCAGCGCGCAATTGAGTGCCCGTAGTTCGTTTCACGACACGCAGGACACCATCTACACTTTGGCGGCCGATACGGGTGGAAAAGCTCTGCTCGACAGTAATGACCTGACGCTCGGCATCCAGGCCGCGCAGGCCGACATCAGCAGTTACTATGTTCTCGGCTACTACAGCGCCAACCCCGCGCAGGACGGTAAGTACCGCCACGTGACGGTGAAGATCGCCTCGCTTCCAGAATCGGCGAAGATCGACTATCGCAAAGGCTATTATGCCGGCAAGGTGTGGGGCAAGATGAATTCGAGCGATAAGGAACGGCAGCTTGAAGATGCGCTCACGCTGGACGATCCGTTCACCGATCTTCCGCTGGCCATGGAAGTGGATTATTTCCAAACCGCGCGCGACAAGTATTTCGTCCCGATCACGGTGCGGCTGGCGGGCACGGCGCTCGACCTTTCACCAAAGTCGACTACGGACCTGGATTTCATCGGCCAAATTCGCGATCCGCATGGAAAGTTGCTGGGTGGCATTCGGGACGAAATCAAGCTGAAACTCACCGAAGAGAACGCCGCGCAGCTCGCCCAGCGGCACGTGGAATACGATACCGGTGTTACCCTGCCGCCCGGCGATTACAATCTTCGCTTCCTGGCGCGCGAAAACCAGAATGGCAAGATGGGGACGTTTGAAATGAAGTTCAACGTTCCGGACCTGAGCAAGCAAGCGACCGCGGTGCGCATGAGTTCGGTGGTGTGGAGCAATCAGCGTGAGCCTTTGTCGGCCAGTATTGGGACCGCCGGCGGAAACAAAAAGCAGTTGGACTCGCATCCCCTGGTAGATAACGGCCAGAAGCTGATCCCCGACATCACGCGTGTCTTCCGCAAGAATCAAAAGCTGTACGTCTATTTCGAAGTCTACGACCCTGGAACCATTGCGTCGCCCAGCGTATCGGCCGAGCTGATGATGTTCCGGGGCAAATCAAAAGCCTTCGAATCGGCCCCCGTTCGCGTCACCAAGGCAAAATCGGGCCGCGCGAACACCCTGGCCTTTCAATTCGAGATGCCCCTCACCAACATCCCAGCCGGCCAATATACTTGCCAGGTAAGCGTCATCGACGAACAGGCCCGCAAGTTCGGCTTCGCCAGGGCTCCGCTAGTAGTGCTGCAATGACATTCTGAATTCTGGCTTCTGAATTCCGTCTTTACTTGACGTTGTATTTAAATGCAAACTGCAGCCGTATCTGCTGCCCTTTGAACTCATTCGGCAACGGCGGGAATGGAACCGAAGCGCTGATCCCGGCTACCGCCGCTCGATCCAACGCCTCCGACCCCGACGGGGTTGCGATCACCAGCTTCGGTACCTGCCCACTTCGATCGATAATGAACTGCAGTTGCACCACGCCGCGATTGCCCAGCAGCCGCGCGCTCTCCGGAATCACCGCGAACCAGTTCTGCCGAACCAGCGCCAGGATGCGAATCAGGTAGGGCTTAAAATCCACGCCCATCGGATCGCTCATCAACTCCAAGCTGCTGCCGCTGTGTCCCGGCGACGGTGGCAGGTGGATGCTGGGAGGCAGATCGGGCGACTGATCTATGTCACCCACCGCAACCGTGCTCTGTCCGCCACCGCCGCGCGCCAAGTCATGAATCGCGTCCTGGATGGTCGCTTTCGGAGGCAGTAGCTTGGCTTCGCCCTTGTGTTCGCTCGGACCCCCTTGTCCTGGGGTTTCAAAAGCCAGCTTGGGCTGTTCCACCGGCTGGATCTGCGGAGGGGGCGGCGCTTTCGGTGTGCCAGACAACGCGGGCAAGGCCGGAGGCGTGTTTTGCGCCGTGACGGGAGCATCCAATTTCGGAGGATCTGCGATCTTCGGCGGAGCAGGCTGCGGAGGACCGGGGGGCCGCGGATTGGGCGGTTTGAAGGCCCGCACAGCCGGTGCTGGAAGCAGGCGCTCTTGAGTGGCAGGGCGAGGCTTCAGATCCTCAACGTTAACTTCCTTAGCAATTTTGCCCTTGTTGGGTGCCTTCTGTGTCAGATCAGCCGGCAATATCAAATGGACAGCCTGTCTGAAATCGGGAATGATTTCGGTGCCCGGCCTCGCAATGGGACCGCTCAAGCTGGCCAGCACGAACGCCAGCGCAATGATCCCGGCATGTACGATGAGCGATCCGGCGCCAGCCCGCAAATACCTGCGCTTACTGGCGGACTCGTGCCAGTCCAGCAGAAAATTAGGACCGGAATCCGCGCCTGGGTTCATGATGGCCGATTGTTATGACGTTGCTCGCGCGCCCGACGTTGCCTACGAAGGCTAGCTAAGTAACTGGAGCCGTTGCGTGACCAACTTCGCGTGTTCTTCGATTTTATCAAGAATCGCCAAGGCAATTTCGAGCGCCCGCAGCCCCTCTTCACCCGACACCAGCGGGCGCGAGCGGCTGGCCACGGCCTCTAGGAACGCCTCCACCTCCAAGCGCAGCGGCTCTTCCTTGGTTACCGGCAGGGGCTGAAACCCAATCTGCTGGCTCCCGCTGACCGTGAACGCCACGGCGTCCTGCTTCTGGTAATCGAGCGAAATGTATTGGTGTGGCTGGAAAAGCCGCAGTTTGCGGACCCGTTCGGTGGAGACGCGGCTGGCGGTGAGATTGGCGATGCATCCTCCGGGAAACGCCAGGCGAACGTTCGCGATATCCACTTTATCGGACAAAATCGTGATCCCCGCCGCGCGAATTTCCTCGGGCATTGCGCCGGCCAAATCCAGAACTATATCCAGATCGTGAATCATTAAGTCCAAAACTACGTCAACATCCAGGCTGCGGGGGCTAAACAGACTGAGTCGGTGAATTTCGAAGAAAAGCGGGACGCTCGTGATTTTCTTCAAGGCCGCCAAGGCCGGGTTGAAGCGTTCCAGGTGGCCGACTTGCAAGATGCGTTGGTGCTTCGCGGCAGTGTCCACCAGACGGCGCGCGGATGCCAGGTTGGGCGCGATGGGCTTCTCCACCAGCACGTCGATCCCGGATTCCAGCAGTTCGCAGCCCACCTCGGCGTGTTGCGAGGTAGGCACTGCGACCACAGCCGCGTCAATGTTGCCCTTCAGTTCGCCCAACGTGGCGAAAGTCAGACAATTGTGCTCGGCGGCGGCCATGGCGGCACGCTCCGGATCCGCGTCCACCACGCCCACCAGCGTTGCATTCAAGGACTGGCTCAGCACGCGCAGATGGTGCCGGCCAAAGACACCCGCGCCGACGACGGCAACTCGAATCTTATCCAAGATCTAAACCTATCATTTCAAGATCAACCCCATCATTTCAAGATGAACCTATCATGGGAGTGGCTCGCAGCCTACGATTGCAATCCCGAGTTCATTGGCTCTCGCAAGCATCGCGTCGCGATCCAGCAGCAGCGTCCGCCCCGCGTCTATCGCCAGCGCAGTGGCGCCCGCCTTTTGCATCGCCTCTATGGTTGCGGGCCCCGCCACGGGAACGTCGAACAACAAATGTTTACGCCGCCGGGAGACCTTCACCAGGCACAGCGCCTTCCCATTGACCAGCGACGCCGCGCGATCCAACATCGCGTCCGTCCCCTCCATCGCCTCCACCGCCACGCAGGCGCCGCCGCAAATAGCCACACTCTGCCCCACGTCCACTCCCGCTAACGCGTTGGCGATCTTTCGCCCGTAAGCGATATCGCGCTCCTCTTCGGTCGACGGTTTGCGTTTGCTCAATACGCCCACACCGGCCAGCAGCGGCTTGAGCAATAGCGTGGAATCAGCGAGCCGGATCCCTTCGTCCGCCAGGATCTGCGCCACGCCGCCGATCAGCGCATCGGTATTCTTCTGTTTCAGCCCGGCCAGCAGCTTTACCAGTTTCCAGTCCGGCCGGATAGACGAAAAAATGCTCGCATGCTTTACCTGGCCGGCCATCATCACTTCCGTGATGCTCTCTTCCTTAAGGATTTCAATCAAGCGGGAGAGCTGGCCGAGCGAAATCCAATAACAGCGATCGGCGAGTTGTTCCACCTCAGGCGAGGCTTCTTCTTTGATGGCAACCACCACCACTTCATCGCCTGCGCGGCGCGCGGTTTCCAGTGCCAGCACGGGAAACCGGCCGTTACCCGCGATCATGCCGTATCGGCTCATTTCACAAAACCGCGTTCAGACCGTTCCAGGAAGGCCAACAAATCGCTGACCTCGGCGCAGTCGCGCACCTCCGCGCGAATCCGTTCCAGAGCCTGCGTGGTGTTCAGTCCGGACCTGGTCAATAGCCGGAACGCTTTATGCAGGCTTTCGATCGCCTCTTTGCTGAAACCGCGCCGTTCCAGCCCCACTTTGTTCTCGCCAAAAACCTTCGATTCGCGTGGCGTCACGGTCATCGAGTACGGCAGCACATCTTTGGTGATCACGCTGTAGCCGCCCACAAAAGCGTGCTTGCCGATCCGGCAAAACTGATGCACGCCACTGAATGCCTCAATCACGGCCCAATCTTCCACCACCACGTGTCCCGCAAACGTCACCGCGTTTCCCAGTTGCGTTCTGTCTCCCACCCGGACATCGTGCGCCACATGCGCGTAGGCCATCACCAGATTGTCATCGCCAATGGCTGTGACCAGGCCCCCACCTTCCGTGCCGCGGTGGATGCTCACAAATTCCCGGATCTTATTCCGGTTTCCGATGCGCGTCTCCGCCCGCTCGCCTTTATATTTCAAATCCTGGGACGCGACTCCGACGGTCGAATAGGGATAAAAAACATTGTCTTCGCCGATGTACGCGGCGCCCTCGACGAAGACATGCGCCATCAGCCGCGTGCGCGCGCCGATCTCGACGTCCGCTCCGATGACACAGTACGGCCCGATTTCTACATCGGGGGATATTCGAGCTTGGGAGTCAACGATGGCAGTCGGATGGATCGCCATGCGCCGCTTAGGAAACCGGCACCGGATCTTCGGCCAGCGGCTCTCCGACGCGACGCTCACGATCTTGCAGCACGCACATCAGCACGGCCTCGGCCACCACCGCTCCGTCCACCGTGGCTTGCCCATGCATCTTCGCGATGTTCGCCTTGCGGCGCGTGACCTTCATCTCAATGCGAAGCTGATCGCCCGGACGCACTTTACCCCGGAACTTAGCCTCTTCGATGGTGGCCAGCAGCACCAGTTTGTTCTTGCGGTCCGGCAGCGATTTCAAAACGAGTACGCCCGCCACTTGCGCCATCGCCTCTACCACCAGAACGCCCGGCATCACCGGATACTCTGGAAAATGGCCGATAAAATACGGCTCGTTCACCGTTACGTTCTTGATGCCGACGATGCGCTCCTCTTCCAGCTCTAGGATGGAATCCACCAGAAGCATCGGATAGCGATGCGGCAAAATGTCGCGAATCTCCTGGATGTCGAGAACAGGCATGCAAACTGGTTATTATAACAGGCAGTGCATCCGTTTCTTGCTTTTGCGGAAGCGAAGCAGCCCGCCATCCTCGCGTTGATTCGGGAGTTGGCAAGGTGCGAGTCTCCGAGCGATCAGCCGCAGGCCGTAAACCGCTTCGTGAATCTTTTGGCCGGCCGCCTGGATGGAGCCGTGAACGTGAAGACCCTGCCGGGAGGCCGCTTCGGGCATCACCTGCGCTGCGAGTTCAAGCTCCCCGGCGCCAAGTCCAGCGACGGAAAAATCCTGGTGCTGGCGCACTCCGATACCGTTTGGCCGTTAGGCACGCTGGCGCAAATGCCGCTGCGTGAGGAGAAGGGCCGCTTGTGGGGGCCGGGAGTGCTGGACATGAAATCCGGCATCGCGTTCTTCATTTACGCCATCCACACTCTTCGCATGCTCGAGATTCCGGTGCGCCGGAGCATCGTGTTCCAGGTCAATTCGGACGAAGAAGTTGGCAGCCTGACCTCGCGCGAATTTACTGAAGAAGCCGCCCGGCAAAGCGCCGTCACACTGCTGCTGGAGCCCGGAACCGGGCTGAAAGGCAAACTCAAGACCGCCCGGAAAGGCGTCGGCGATTACACCGTCACGGTGAAAGGACGCGCCTCGCATGCTGGTGTGGCCTTTGAGACCGGCGCCAGCGCGGTTGTGGAGTTGGCACGCCAAATCCCGAAGATCGCCGCTTTTACAAATTTGAAACGAGGCATCACGGTAAATCCGGGCGTGATCGCCGGCGGGACGCGAACCAATGTAGTAGCCGCGGAGGCGCACACGGAAGTGGACATTCGCATCGCGAAAGCCAAGGACGCCGCCGCGCTCGACCAAAAATTCCGGTCGTTGCGGCCCATGGACAAGCGCTGTTCTATCCATGTGCAAGGGGGCCTCAACCGCCCGCCTATGGAGCGCTCGCCGGCTATTCGCAAGTTGTTTCAAACCGCGCGCGCGTGCGCTAAGGAGTTGGGCCTGGCGTTGCAGGAATCCGCTACCGGAGGTGGCTCGGACGGCAACTTTACCGCGGCGCTCGGCATCCCCACGCTGGATGGACTGGGTGGAGTGGGGGAAGGCGCGCACGCCGCCAATGAGAGCATTCTTCTCGACCGCATTGCCGACCGCACCGCGCTGCTTGCACTTCTGTTATCCCGGCTCTAGAATTGCCGCTCGAATCACGCGGACCAGTTCCTCTTCTTCGTTCGCCAGTACGGTTCTGAGATCGAACACCAGGCGCCCATCTTCGATCCGCCCCACCACCGGAGGTTCGCTCAAACGGCATCTCCGCTCCATTGCCTCGACGTCCGGGCAATCGATGGCAATCAGCCAACTCCGCAGTGGCTGGCCCGGGGTGGAGCCGCCGCCAATCACCGAGCTTCCTTCCGTTACCGCCGCCCGCAATCCATCCAATTGCCGGTGCAGCTTCTCTGATCGCAGGCGCAACTCCTCGCTCGATTGCGAAATCATGCGGATGGCCGGAATCTCATCCCAACGTTCCAGAACCAGATTGCGCAAAGTAACTTCCAGCGCCTGGTAAATCAGCTTGTCCAGGCGCAGCGCGCGAAACAGCGGATTGCGCCGCAGGCGTGCAATCAACCCCGGATCGCCTGCCAAAATTCCCGCCTGCGGCCCTCCCAACAGTTTGTCTCCGCTGAACGATACCAAATTCACCCCAGCACGAATGCTGTCTCCTACCAGCGGCTATTCCACTCCAAAGGTGCTCAGATCCGCCACGCAACCGCTGCCCAGGTCTTCATAC
>Ga0206875_1095_pt2 | contig 21699 bp, 19 predicted proteins | sample Alteio_BWOrgCont_9_FD_152616 | JGI IMG/M metagenome (GOLD analysis project Ga0206875, IMG submission 152616) | Enriched cells from forest soil in Barre Woods Harvard Forest LTER site, Petersham, Massachusetts, United States -... | ecosystem: Environmental > Terrestrial > Soil > Temperate forest > O... | reverse complement strand
CCGAGTGTCCGTCCGCCAGCGGCAACTGGTCCACGCCGTAAATGGTCAGCGCCTTGGTCATCAGGTGTAAATAATAATAAAGACCCTGCGGCCCCATGCCGGGATTTTCGTCCATGGTGTAATTGTTGCGCAACCAATCAAAGGCCGCCTGCACGCGCGGATCGTCGTGCTTGAGATCGGCATACACATAACTGAGCAGGCCCGCGTAACTGATCGATCCATAGGAACGGAGCGCGATTCGACCTTCCGAATTCGTGTACTTGGCAGACTTGGTTTCACCGGGCAAATAGACGAACCCGCCCTTGTCCTTCGGTTCCGTTGAGACCCAGGGTTCTTTGTTTGTGCCCGGAAGATTTTGGCAGGATTGGATGAAATGAATGGCGGCGGCCCAATTCAAATCCTTTGCCGCAGCCGGTTTGTCGTTATCGAGGTATTTGGTGTAATAGAGCGCCTCGAGAGCGTGCATGGTGTTGTTCATGTCCGAATACGGACCGTGATCGCCGTAACCAACGCCGCCATCCCACGCCGTGTTGGTGGCGACCTGCTGGCCGATGAGCCATTGGCGGCCGCGGCGGAGCAGGGGGTCGTATCGCGAATTGTGCGACGCTACCAGGCTCATCATGCAGATGGACGTGTTGTAATTCTGCAATCCCTTGGCGTAAATGCTGCCGTCCGGTTTCGCGTTGGAGAGGACGAATTGAAAACCGCGTTGCAAGGCGGCGGACGGATGTGATTGATTCGTGCCGGACGGTTCGCCCATGAAAGCGGTCAAGGCCAGCGCGGTCAAGGCCGGTTGATCGGAGGTCGACCAGTAACCGTTGGTGTTTTGATTGGCTTGCAGCCAGCCCAGGCCTTTGTCGATGGCCAGTTCGACTTCGTGGCGGAAGGAGATGTCAGGCTGGCGGATGATCGGCGGGGTTTCAGCCTGCGCGCTGGCTGTCAATAGCAAGGCCGCGGCGATTTGAAAAATCTGCGTGCGTCTTTTCATTTGTTGCTCGTTGGTTCCAATTTGAAAGTGACTTGGACGGATGTATTCAACGCGGGCAGGGCGTTGCTGTTAATTTGCCAGATTTGATCGTCGTCGCTGCCCGGTCGGGGATTGTTGGCCATGGCGTCGATGTCGTCAATCATCGCCACGACTGACCCTTCGCGTTGCGCGATGAAAATGCCATCGACGACGCGCGAGCCATTGTAAGTCCATGGTCCGGGCGCGGCGTTAGTTTTGGCGGACAGATTGATGATGCAATCCTCGGCCCGCGCTTCTTTGCGGCCGTCGGGCGTTTCCCAAGCAAGTTCGATGGTGACCGGATCGCCTTGAATGACGAGGGGCGGCGGAACATTGGTGGCGTTGTGGGGACGATTGACGTGGAAGGGCTGGCTGGGAGCGTTGCTCAGGGCCTGATTGGCCGGCGTCCCTTTGGCCCCGATGAGAAGCATGGCCAGGTGAATGTAATATGGCTCGATGTCCGTGCGGAGCAGGCTCTCGTAGGATTTGCCGCGCGTATTGACGAGAAAATATTCGACCACGCCGGCTTTCATATTGACTTGAGCGGGGAATTGGACGGTCCGGCGGCTTTTATCGAGTCGAACGGCGCCGAGTTGATAAATATCGCGGCTGATTTCGCGAAGAGGTTGATTGGTGACGACCGGCAGCGGCTCGGCCTGGCTCTGGAACGCGGCAAACGCCAAAAGCGACAACATCGCGCCAGCCGCCATCCTTGAACATTTCATACGCCGAACGAAAGGGTAGGACACAACCCGCCCAATGCACGACTTTTTTCGGCTGGCATTCCGAAGCGTGCTGGATTCTATTTGGTTTGCCTATGCCCGTCACAAATCTCCATCGATCGAAGACAGTTCGCCACATTGAACGCTTGCTCGAAGTGGCTGCGTTGATGGTCCTGTGCGCTTCGTGCGCGACTTCGGGCGGCGGATTGAACCGGTTGTCGCACCGGGAAATTGCCGACGGCTGGCAGCTCCTTTTCGACGGCCGCACCACGGCGGGCTGGAGGGGTTACGCGCAAACGGAATTTCCCAAGGCGGGCTGGGTTATTGCGGATGGCTGCCTGGAAAACGATGGCAGCGGCCAGCACAAGCACGCGGGCGGGGGCGACCTTGTCACAACGGAGGCGTTCACCGATTTCGATTTCAAATTTGAATGGCGCATTTCGCCGGGTGGAAACAGTGGTGTCAAGTATTTGGTTCGCGAAGGCAAGACCGGCAAAAGCGGGGTGGGCTGCGAGTATCAAGTGCTGGACGACACATCGAACGAAGACGCGCACAACGGGGCCAACCGCCAGGCTGGCGCGTTGTACGCGTTGATCGCGCCCAACGCCTCCAAACACCTCGTGCCGGTCGGCCAGTTCAATCAATCGGAAATCGTTGTGCGCGGTAATCATGTTGAGCATTGGCTCAACGGTTCGCGCATCGTGCAGTTTGAGCTGGGCAGCCCGGAACTGAAAGAAGCCATCGCCAACAGCAAGTTTCGCAGTGTGGAAGGCTTCGCCGAAAAAATGCCCACCGTTTTATTGCTCCAAGACCACGGCGACGCCGTGTGGTTCAGGAACCTGAAAATCCGTAAGCTTTGAACGTTGCGGCGTTCAACGGAAAAAGTGTGTTGTTCTATAGTCGAAGTGGAATTTGGCTTTGAAGAACCTAACTTTTCCCATTGACCAAGGCCGACTGGTGTATTACGCTATGGACAAGTCCCGGGGTACCGTGACGGCTTCCGAAAGGAAGCTATCATAAACGCGCTGTAAGCGCGTCGGCTCCGGGCATTTTTATGCTCGTCTATCTGGACGAAAGCGGCGACACAGGCTGGAAATTCCTCAAACCATATCGGCATGGAGGATCCAGCCGTTATTTGTGTTTGGCGTTTTTGTTCCTGCCAAAACGCCACTGGAAACTTCCCAGGAAAATTATCGCGGATTTATACCACAAGTACCGATGGGTCCACGAAATGAAAGCCTGCAAGGCGACTGATTCTCAAAAAATCGAGTTTTGTAAGGCAACCCAGCAGATGCTTTTGGACAACCAAGACATAAAAATCGCGTGCATTGTGGTGAAGAAGCAGAATGTGCAACAGCATATCCAAACAGACCCGAACAAGTTGTACAATTACATGTGCAAACTGGTTGTGGTTGATCACGTCGCCCGCGAATCTGAGATCGAGTTTATCCCAGACAAGCGGTCCATAAAAGTCGAGAGCGGGAACTCATTGTCCGATTATTTGCAAACATCCCTTTGGTTTGACCACAACGCCAAAACAAAGGTTGTCAACAATCCGCAGGAGAGTGATAAGAACTATAATCTACAGTTTGTAGATTGGATCGCCAATTGTGTTTGGTCGCACTTTGAAGATGCGGAGACGACGGTGTATCCGCAAATTGGCCCCCATATCAAGGTGCGGCATCTGTTTTTTTAGCCGGAGTTTTATCCATTTGCTGGACAATACTTCGCCTTCAACTTCCAGCACCAGAATTCCGCCTAGTAAGTTTCATTAAATGAATGATACGTACCAGATTTTGCGCAGGCTAATGTTCACTGAATGAACATCACTGATTCCAAGGCCAAAACCAATCCGGCAACAAGCTAATGGCACATGACCCTAAGCCAAAATCTGTCGAAGCTCCTTACGGAATACGGGAGTTTACCCATGCCGCTAATCATTAGCCCTCTACGGCTTTTTTTGGTTTTGAGGTTTCTTTCGGCGTCGGCAATCTTTACACTTTTGGTTGGGTTGGCGTCTAAGTGTTAAACGAAACCGCCAAGCGAATGGATTGTAAATATCTTATCTGTAGATGTTTAAATAACATTAACAATTCTCTAATGCGAGGCAAGGTTTTTGGCACGGCTTCTGCGAAGTATCGGGAGAGTATAGACGCGCGGGGTTAATTGAGTTGGGGAAAGTGTAGTTTGTGAAATATTTGAAGTACGCAGGACTCCCAATGGCTGTCCTGGTTGCCTCCACCATGTCAATGCGCGCGGCTGACGGTTCAGGTCCTACCGCTATCGCCGGCTCAATCTCGTTCATCGGAGAAGCAACCACCGACGGAACCAGCATCGCCAACGCCACCGAATTTACCTCCATTGCCGCCAAGGTGGCGACGGACTCCGGTGATTATGCGGCCGTGCCGTCGATGGCCGGCCCCACTCCGGGCGCAACCATTCTCACGTCCACTGGCGTGCAAAACGTCATGACGGACTATGCTTTCAATCCCTCCCAAGGCTCGGTCACGCCGTTGTGGTCCATCACCACAGGAGGGATCACGTATTCGTTTGATGCCACCACGCTCGACGCGGTTTTCGATACTTCCGCGCAACAGTGGGACATCAGCGGCTTGGGTGAGGCATTCATTACTGGCGGCGGGACGGATTATTCGCCCACGGCAGGAAGTTGGAGCGCGACGGTTTCCAGTTCGGACACCGCCTTTAACTTTGGTTCCAGCGAAGATCCGCCCCTGGACAATCCGGCGGCGGCGGAGGTCGTCCCGGACGGCGGAACGTCAATCGCCCTTCTGGGCGGCGCCCTGGCGGGGCTCTATGCGATCCGCCGGAAGCTGGCCTGATTTCTAAATCGAAAACAAACGGCCCCCAACAAGAGGCGTGCGAATGATTCGCACGCCTCAATTTTTTATACGACACCGCGATTTAGGTTGCTTCTTTCTGCCGCTCCCAATTTCCGCAGAACCGACGGACTGAACGCTGGCTTTCCGTTTCATCTCGTGTTTTTTTGACACTGACGCCACACTAGAACCACTTAGCCGAAAAATGAATAAGCGTGCGTTCTTTTTGGGTGCTCTTGGATTGGCGATAGCGGGCTTCATCACACATTGCGTCGCTCGTGGTTTTCTTGAGAAAGCCATGCACCGGGAGGCTGCAAACATCAGCCAAGCCGTAAAGGAGCAAGCACCCTACGCAAAAGACCCAGTAGCCGTCCAAGAAAGCCACATGTGGAATGTTCTGACTGGCGCGGCCGTTGTGCTTACCGTGCTGTCCGCCGTCTGCGTGGCCACAGCCGCCATCCGGCGTGAACCAGGGTGGTATTCCATTCCCCTTCTGCTCTTGGTCCTCGACATCGGAGTTTTTATGCTCTTGTAAATTCGAAAGGGTCCGATCAGGTCACTGTCATCATCCTTCAGTTGAGTACTTATGCGTGGCTGCGCCAGAAGATCGAATCTGTGTTTCCAACTCCGCGCTTGACTGGCCTAAATGAACGGATGAATTTGACCGAATTAGTAAGTGACTGAACTCTGTCAAATTTGAAAACGGACCCTGCCGGCACATCGAAATATCCTGGCCCTCTTGCTGACCCGCCGAGCCAGCTGGCGCCGCAACTGTGGTGGCAGAGCGATTGGGTTTTCATCCTCTTCGTTTTTGCGGCCACGCTGGCAGCCTATCAACCGGTTTGGCACGCTGGATTCTTCACGGATGACGACCCGTTGTTGACCAAGAACGCGCTGGTCCATGCCGCATCCGGTTGGTGGCGGGTCTGGGTGGAACGCCCGCTGGATTACGTCCCGGCCACAGCCTTGTCTTTTTGGCTGGAGTGGCATCTGTGGGGGTCCCACGCCCTGGGATATCATCTCGTCAACGTTTTGCTGCACGCACTTGGGGCGGTCCTGATTTGGCGAATCCTGCAACGGCTGAAAGTTCCCGGCGCGATGCTGGCCGCCGCCATCTTTGCGCTGCACCCGGTCGATGTCGAAACCGTCGCATGGATCTCGGAGCGTAAAAATACACTGGCGCTCGTGTTCTACGCGGGCGCGCTGTTGTGTTACCTGAAATTTGAGGATAGCAACCGCTGGAATTGGTATTGGCTGGCAGCGGGATGCTTTGTGCTCGGCATCTTTAGCAAGACCGCCGTGGCCCCGTTGCCATTCGTCCTGCTCGGCATGGCCTGGTGGCGGCGCAGGAAGATTTCGTTTAAAGACATTCAGCACAGTTTGCTTTTCTTCGGCTTGGCTTTCGCGGCGGGCATCCTCGGCCTGTGGATTCAGCATTCGGTCAACCGCGGTTTCACGGTGCGGCCGGAAACGCCCTTGGCGCGCGTTGCCGGCGCCGGGAAGGCCGTTTGGTTCTATTTCGATAAATGCCTGTGGCCGCAAAAGCTCCTGTTCCTGTATCCGAAATGGCACGTGGACGCCAAAGATCCGCTCTCCTATTTGCCAACACTTCTAGTGCTGGCGGTGCTGGGATTGGCTTGGGCGTTTCGACACGGCTGGGGAAGGTCTGTGCTTTTCAGCTTCGGCTATTTTGTTGTGTTGCTGCTGCCGGTGCTGGGTTTCGTGGACATCTCCTTCATGTTTGCGACGTTGGTGGCGGATCATTGGCAGTATTTCGCGCTAATTGGTCCCATCGCGTTTGTCGCGGCTGGCTTGGCAATTTTGACTGAAGGATGGAATCCCTGGCTGCGGGCCGGATTGAGTGCAATATTGCTGGCCGGTTTGGGAATGTGGACCTGGCAAGACACCAATATATTCGCGGATCCCTATCGATTGTGGGCGATAACGGTGGATCAGAATCCAGAGTCGTTCGTGGCGCAAAGCGCCCTGGGCAACGCCCTTTTCGTCAAGGGCCAGGTGGATGAGGCCATTCAACGTTACGAAAAAGCCGTGGCGATTGAACCGACTTACTACGAAGCTCATTATGACTTGGGGAATATCTACCTTCGTCAAGGCCAGCCGGCCAAAGCCCTGTTTGAATATCAAAATGCGTTGAATATCAGACCTGAAGCCAAGGCACTGAATAACGTGGCTTGGATCCTGGCGGCATGTCCCAACGCCGCCTTGCGCAATGGACCCAAAGCGGTTGAGATCGCTTCCGCCGCAGCAGAGCAGACCAAGGACACGGATCCGTCAGTCCTCGGAACCCTTGCCGCCGCCTACGCTGAGGCCGGGCAATTCCCCGCCGCCATTGCCGAAGGCCAGCACGCCATGCAAATTGCCGCTGGGATGAACAAAACCAATTTCATGACCGGATTGCAGGCGCAGATTGAATTATACCAAAGGGGAGTTCCCTACCGCGACGCATCCATGCTGCCGACCGGTCGCCCTTAAAGCGGGCAGCTTCAAGAATCCAAAAGGCAATTCGGGCGCCTCCGCGTGACGCGCCTCATCGGTACAAAAGCAAAGAGGCAGGACATGATGTCCTGCCTCTTTGAAAGGAAAACAAACAGTAGCTAAGGCCTTATTTCCGCTTATTGATCTTGGAGCGGATCAAGGTGAGACCGGCCATGGAACCGCCGAGCAGAGCCAGCGTCATTCCACCGTCCGGAACGGCATTGACCGAGAAGTCAAAGCTCGCCTGGGCGCCAGAGGTCTGGCCGTTGCTGATCAGGGCTTCTTCCGTCAGATAGGTCGCGCTCGGGCTAGCCGTGCCGGAGGAACTTCCAGAGTAGGGAGAAGTGCTGAAGGTAATGGTCGGCGTCAGTTGGGTTCCAGTGCTCAGAATGGTCGAGCCAACATAGCTGCTGAACGCAACTGTCAGGCCGCCGTTCAAAGTTCCACCCACCGTCGCCAGATAATTGCCACTGACCGGGGAGGCAAAGGAGGAACTCCACAGAATTTCCAAGGGGCTCGAAGTGCCGCCGGAAGTCGAAACCGAGTTGATGTCCAAGCCCGAAGCACCCAGAAAGGTGCCCGTGCTGACACTCAGGCTCCAACCACCGACAGAACCGGAATAAACGTAAGCACTGCCCACGTTAGCGGCAGTCACGCTCACGGTTGTCGCACCAGAAATCAGTTCCAATTCCGCATTGGCATGAGCCATCGGCGCGAGCGCAATGGTCGCCGCCGCCACTAAACTAGCTGTAATTTTTGTCGTCATATTTTTTTCCTTTATCCTGTTTGTTTTCTCTTTGGTTTATTAAAAACCGCCTCTCGCGGTCTCCTCACTGTTAGCCAATTCCGTGCCACGGAAAAAATCATTCCTCGCACAGGACATTAATCGCTATCTATAAGGCACTTAAACATTTTATTCGCAGTTTATAATCACTTGTTTCCAATGGGTTACTGTAAGAAATTCCGACGTCCCAGCCTTTCCGAATTATCTACACACGTTGTAACTCATTTATCAATAGTCTATTAGCCATTCACCCCCCTTGTAAATGCAATCGACAGCCAAACCGACGCGCTCCCAAGAGGCTATAATCCACGCATAAAACTGATAATGAGATACTTAAGACATAGAACAATTACTCGACCACCTCCTTGGCACCTCTTGAAGGGGGAGATCGGCCGAGAGTCTTTGCGAGCGAGGCAAGATTGTTTCGAGCCACCAGGAAGCATCAGTCAGCACAGCCATGCGGAAGTACAAACAAAAAGGCAGGACAAAGTCCTGCCTTTTCGTCTGAGAAGAAAGATTAAAAATTAGTTCTGCTTGCGAACCTTGGAACGAATCAAGGTCATACCCGCCATGGCGCAACCGAGCAACGCGAGGGTTGTGCCACCGTCAGGCATCGTGCCGGTAGGAGTGGCGACGCCATTCAGGGCAAAACCGAAGGTGGCCTCCGAACCGGCCAACGAACCGCCTGTAACGAGAGCTTCCTCAGTGAGGACTGTTCCACCAGGAGCGACACCCGTATCAGCTCCAGAGTATGGGGTCGAACTAAAAACCAAGGGAGCGGTGAGGGGGTTGGCCGTCGTCAGCAAGCTGGATCCGTAGTATGAAGAAAAGGTAGTCGTAACTCCGGAGGTCACCGTTCCACCCGCTTGCGCAGTATAACTGCCAGCAACCGAACTGAACGTATCACTGAAAAGAATTTCAATAGAATTGGCCGTTCCAGATGAGGTCAACTCAACGGTGGTCAAATTCATAGCCAGGGGCCCAGTGGAGGTACCGGTGTCAACAGAAACATTCCAGCCGCCGATCGAGCCCATATAAGCGACAGGCGCCGAGGCGGCCGAAACGGTCGTGGTGACGCCTCCTGAAATCAGTTCGAGTTCGGCTTGGGCGTGAGCGCGAGGGGTTAAAATCAACGCTGCGGCAGCGATTATTACACCTGTTGTAAATCTCGTTGTCATACTTTTTCCATTAAATCCGTTGGTTTTCATTCTGTCAAGCTTCTTTCGAAGCCTCTGGTTTTTTATTATGGTTTCCCGACCCCGACTATATCGGGACACCCTCTATTAGCGTTTTCCATGCCACTACCCGTTTCAGACCCAGCTAAACAGCACTTATAGTACTGAACAACAGCAGTTTATGAAAAGAATTGTCGTTTTTTGTAATCGGTTAAAAACCAACGGGTTCTGGAAGGTTTTCCGACGCAAAACTGAGAAACAAGGGTGAATTCAAACATAAACAGCTTACTTTAAGGCCTTTGCGTCGATATTAATTGCTGTAAACCTGACCGACATGGTCCAACAGCGTTCCAAACGCACAAATCCAAACGCAAAGACCACTTGCAGAACCGTTTAGAGCAAAACGCCATCAATAGAACGAGAATCGTTCAGGAACGTTGATGATGTCGTTCGGCTTGAGAGTGAAAGAAGGCATCTGGGCGCCTTTTTTATGAATTCCGTTATACAGGTTCAATTTGAACTTCTCGGTATGCCCACTCGCGTCGGTGCGGATTACGGTAACGGCTTTGAGATTGGAGCGGGTGGTATCGATACCGGATTCAATCAACGCTTCCATGGGTGACAGAGGCTTATCGGAAACAAGTTTGCCGGGCCGGCCGATGGCGCCCATCACATACACGACGAAACCGGAAGATTGCACGGTCACGGAAACCTCATTATTGACAAGCTGTTTCTCGTAGATCTTTTTCAATTCCTCTTCCATGTCGGCGGGAGTTTTGCCGGCTGCGACATATTCACCGTAGGATTTCAACGTCACCTTGCCGTCGCGGCGGATCATCTGGACGATGTTAAAACTGGGTGCGCCGGGAAAATCGACCGAAATGGTATCGCCTTCCTGCAAAACGAGCGATTTTGAACTCGCCGGAGCAGGAGCAGACGCCGGCGCGACGGCAGGAGCGGTCGCGGTGGCGGGAATGGCCTCGTTGTTGGTGTTCGGCGGGTTATTGGTGCCGGGCCAGCCCACCAGCGGCTGGGCCGAACCGCCAAAGTCCTTGGATTCACTTTCGCAACCGGTGACCGCGCCCAGCGCAACGGCTGCGCCGACGGCCAGTGCGATTGTCCGGACCCGGAGGCCGGTGCGCGTTTCGTTTTTGCCGCAAATTGTCAATTCGATTTTTTCCACCAAGCGATTTAACATGTTCTCCTCCAGAATGCGCCGGCAACCGGCGCGGTTTGAGTGTTGCATCGGCAAACGGTTGCAGTCAAGTAAGGTTTGCCGAAATTTTTCAGGTCCATGGCCATGCGCTGCCGCGTGTCATTTTGTTTACTTCAAAGTCGTCAAGGTCTGCCGCGCGTCCGTGGCTTCCTTGTCCGGAATGTTCATGGACACGGCCTTTTCCAGGGCCTGTTTGGCCTCGCGCCGCTTGCTGATCTTCGCGTAAGACATGCCCAGACAATAATAAAGTTCCCCGTCGCTTTTTCCCTTGGAAGCGCAATCTTGCAGCAACTCCACCGCCCGCGAATATTTTCCCTGGTAATAATTCAAAATGCCAAGACTCTCGGACACGTCCACGTCCCCAGGATAAGCGCTGCGGGCCTTGTCTCCCCAAGCCAGCGCTTTCGAGTCATCCCGGAAATGCGCGGCGTCCAGCATGGTCAGGCGGCGCAGGGCCGGGGCGAACCGCGGATAGACATCCAGCGCCTTGGAATAATTGTCCTGGGCCGTCTTGAAATCTCCCGCCGCCTCCGCGTTCGCTCCAATGATCATCAATGCCGGAACGTAATGCGAATCAGCCTGCAACGCCTTGCCGGCCTGGGCCGAGGCGGCCTGCGCGGCAGCCGGATTGTCCAGCGCCGCAGTCAAATCTAAGAATTGTTTCGCGTCCGCGCCACCCGTGAACGCCCCGCCCGCTTGCACGGCCTTTTGCATGGAGGCCTGCGCGTCAGCCACCCGGCCGCGGCTGTAATAGGCCCAAGCCAGGTCGGACAAAATCTGGGAATCGTTGCCCACCCGTGCGGCGGCGTTTTCCAGGAGGCTGAAGGAATAATCAAAATCGCCGCTGCGAAAAACGGCATGGCCCAGCACGGCGGAGACCTGGGCGTTTTCCGGAGCGAGCTTATGCGCGGCCGTGGCCAGGGGCAGCGCCTTTTCAGACGCGTTCATCTTGTAGGCATACAATTGCGCCAGGCGCAGCATGACGCGGACGGATTCGGGATTTTGTTTGTGGGCGGCTTCAAAACTGGCCGCCGCCTTTTCCAGCGCGCCCGCGCTCTCCTGCAATTCTCCCACGCGAGTCAACAACACCGGATCCTCGGGATGTTCCTGCGACGCCTTTTCCATATCGGCCAGGGTCGCGGGCGTCGCATTGGCAATGCTCGTGTTCAACACAGCCAACTCACGGCGGGCATCTTCCTTGTTCGGATAATCCTGAGTTGACGCGACCGCGCGTTGCAAGGCGGCGCGGGCGGCATCCTCGTCGTCAAACATATAACGGGCTGTGCCAAGGTGGAACTGGATTTCCGGATCGTTTGGAGATTTGGCCGCGCAATCTTCCAGCAGCGGGATGGCCGTGGCATAATCGCCCTTCTTGACAAGGATCCAGCCCATTGTATCCGCGACATTCGGATTGTTCGGAGCGAGCGACCGCGCCTTCTGCGCCAGTTCCAGGCCCTTCTCCACTTTGTTCAGATAAACCGCGTCCAGATAAGCGAGGTCGTTAAGAACGACGGAAGAATCCGGGTCGGCCACCAGCGCCTTTTCATAGGCTTTGGCCGCCTCGTCGTATTGCTTGAGCCTTTGGTGGATGTAACCAATCTGCTCATAGGCAATGGTGCTGTTGGTGCGATCCACCAGCGTGTTCAATTCCTTCAAAGCCTCCTGGTCTTTTCCGTTGCTCGCATAAACCTGCGCCAGCAACACATAGGCGTTGGAAAGGTTGGGGTTCAGCTCCACGGCCTTTTGCAAATCCGCCTCGGCCTTGGTCAGGTTATTTTGAGCGATATCGACTTTCGCCTGAAGTTCCCACAAATCAGGCAACTTGGGATCCTTCTGCACGCGCACCTGGATCAAAGTGGACGCATCGGAAAATTTCTTTTCATTGATGTCCAAATTCACCAATTGTTGCAGGGCCTGTATAAAATCCGGGGCCAGCTCCAGGGATTTCTCGAAATAGGCCCGGGCATCCGCATTGCGCCGTTCGGCCGCCATCGCGATACCCATCAACATCTGAATTTGCCCATTCTTGGGATTTTGCTGGGCCAGGTTGCGATAAATGGCCATGGCGCTTTCAGGCCGTTGTTCCCCGATATAGGCGTCGGCCAGCAACAATTGCGCCCGCGGAGAGTTGGGGTCCTTTTTAAGAAACTTGGTCAACGGTTCGACCGCCGAAGCCGGGTCGCCCAATTTGATGTCCAATTCGCCCAGGACAATGACAGCCTGCAAATACATCGGGTCCATTTCGATAGCCTGTTGCAGGTTCTGGATGGCTTTGGCGTTGTCATGCGACATCAAGTAGGCCAGGGCCAATTCGTATCTGCATGGCGGATTCTGTTTGTAAATGGAAGCCATGTGTTCGAGGTGCGTCACCGCAGCCTGGGCATCGCCTTTGCCCATGCTGATGCGTCCACGTGCCAGCCAGCCTTCATAACTGTAGGGATCGCGCCCGATGATGATGTCCGAATATTTGGCCGCGTCATCGTATTTCCGTTCCGCCATGGCCAGGTTCATTCGCGCAATCCAGCCCGGCAAATAATCCGGCGCCTTGTCGGTCATGTCCTCGAGCAGTTTGCGGCCTGCATCCATCTGGCCGGTGCGAAGAAGGAATTCCGAATACTTGATGCGAATGGGAGAACGCAACGGCGACAATTCGGAGGCCTTTTGCAACGCGGCCGTGCCTTCCTTTTCTTTCTTTTGGAAGGCGTAAAGTTCAGCCAGGACCAGATAAGGCTGGGGAGCGCTGCCCGCTGCGGCCGCCGCCAGCAGGTCCTTCTCACCTTGTTCATATTTTTGTTCGCGCAATTCAACCATGCCAACAACCGCGCGGTAGGCGGGGTTTTGATCAATGTGGGGCACGCTTTGCATTTTTTGCGAAAGGAGCTGCGGAGAATCGATGCCGTCGGCCAGCAGGAAGAGGGCATCGCCGTTGGCGGGTTGGACATTGAGCACTCGCAACGCGAATTTCGCGGAATTGGTTTTGTCCCCCAAGGCCGAGATAGCCTGGCCGTATTTGAGGGTGTATTCCATGTTGTTCGTCAACCTGCGAACCGCTTCGCCGAGGAATTTGCGCGCGTCAATCATCCGGCCTTCATTGAAATAAATCAGGCCAAGCTGGCCGATGGGCACGGTGCTGTCCGGCTCCAATTGCCAGGCCTTTTTGTATTCCACTTCCGCGTTGTCATAATGCTCGGCCGCGAAATCGGCATGGGCGGAATTGAGCTGGCGCACCGCGCGGGCGTGTTTGCTGCAACCGCTGGCGCCGGCCAGGACCAGCGCCGCCAATAAAACCGTGGTGATTCGATGTTGGAACATTTTCATAGTTGACTTAGACCTTGACCGCGCCGCCCGCGGCTTGCGCTTCGCGGGGCTCGGATTTCCGCAACCACAGCAGGATGAGGAAAAACGGGATGAGCGAGAGAATGAAAAAAATCGGGCCGCCCTGGTGATGAATCGGCGAATCAATCATCTTTGGGCTGATATGGACGCACAGCTCGGAGATGGTGTAAATACGAAATCCATTGCGCAAAATGGCCAGGGGCAGCACGAACACCACCAGGAACGCCCGCTTCCACCCTGTTGTCAAAAATAAATATCCGGCCAGCACGGCCGTAATCAGCAGGACCATGGTCGAGTGGATCCCGCTGCATTGCGGCGCCACCATGATGGACGGCACCCCCGGCAGGCTCAGCACCAGGTTGTCCAGCACATACGGCGTGCCGGTCGCACTCAACATCCATGACGCCGCCGTGGCGGACGTATGCTGGAAAAACAGCGTGATCGAATTGAGCGGCCCTTCCGGCAGGGGGATCATGAATACGAGGAACGCCACCGGAAAGGCGATGAATTGCCAAAAGGCGCGGCCAAAAAATCCCAGGCAACCGGCCGCCACAAAAAATACATAGGAGGAAATCATCAAGGTCAGATAATCCTCGCTGGCCGACCGCCAACCCTGCTGCACGCCCAATTTGCAAAGAGCCAGCAACCCCAATCCAATTGCCGCCGGCAATACCGCCCATTTCAAGCCCGACGTTGCCTGCGTGGGCATGGCCGGTCGCTTGATCCAGACCAGATACAGGGTGATGACCGGGATGAGCAGGATGTAGGAAAAGAATTCGCTGTGCAGCGAGTAATCCGCCAGCTTGATCAGCGGGAAGGCGTACAACGCCGACAACCCGGCGATGAAAAGCGCGAACCAAAGCGTGCGACGACGCACGCACGACGCGCCGCCGGCCGAACTGTTCCCGTTAACCGGGTCAGTCCCCTGATTCGTTAATGTTCCTGTCCGGCCTTCCATGGCATTTTTTCTTTTGGCGCAGCCGACTCCGTCTTGCTGTCTCGCGCCTGGTCGAGGCGCGGTTGTGACTCGGCTTCCGCCAAAGGATTCTTATTTGATCCCGCCCGGGATTTTGTTTTCAACTTGCAAGCGACTACCAGGGTTACGCCCACCAGGGCGAACGCCTCCACGAAACCGTACCAATCAACACCGGGCGTCATACATCCGGATAAATATCATTTACTGTGGGTTGAGGCAAAGCAATTGCGCCCTGCCGTCCGGTGAGAACCGCCTCAACCGGTTAACGTTATATCGGCGGCCCAGCCGTTGTCATTGAGGGTCGGAACGGCGTCCGCCGCGCAAAGCCGCCTGCAACCCGGCCAGAGATTCCTCCAAGGCCTGGTTAACTGGCCTGATTTTAATGCCGCACCGCTGAAGTTTTGAAACATCCAAAATGCAATTGGCCCGCGGGATTTGCAGCGGTGACGCGGTATAGGCAGGGACATTGGCTCCGTGCCCGGGCGCAACCTTGGCCAACCCTTGCAAAATGTCGCGCACCGCCGCCGCGCCCGGATTGGTCACGTTATAGATCCCAAACGGCGCGCGGCTTTCCCAAAGGTCGAGACAGGCCTTCACGCAATCCTCGCGGTGCGACAGGGAATTAACCGCGTCATCGACCGATTCAGGCGGATGCCGGAGCAGGTTGCAGGTCTCGTCCTTTTCGTTGAACGGCATGCGCATCCGCCAGAGGTAACAGCCATCCGCCGAGATCTCCCGGATGGCTTCCTCAGCCAGCGCCTTGGTCCCGCTGTAAAAACTGCACGGCGGATTGTGAAAGGAAAAGTTCGGCGCATCTTCTTCAGTGAATCCCTGCAAGCTTTCCGCATCTTCAACAAATAGTTTCCGAATCTCTGGGCGGGTCAGGTCCTTCTCCACCCGTTCCCGGCCGTCCTCCAAGATTTTGCAGCCGGAATAAATGCAGCCGGAGGATACGTGGCCCCACGGGGTCTTGGTCATCTGGCAAACCCGCGCGATCATTTGCGGCAGCACGGCGTTGGCCGCCATGGCCTGCTCGCGCTGGCCTTCGCTGCCGGAGGCGGCCTGCCCGCAATAATTGGCCGCGTTGATCAGGAAGACCGGCTTGGTCCGGCGCAAGTAGTCAAATAGAAAATCAAAGCGGGTATAGTCAAAGACCCGGCGTTTCAGCGGAATGAAGGCCTGACCGCGGCGGCGCAGTTCCCCGGCGAATGCCCTGCCCAAGTAACCGCTGGCGCCCAGAAGGAGAATCATGGCGTGTCAGGCCTTGTAAACCTGTCCCGGCCGCGTTTTGGCCGCCGCCATGGCGTTGCGGGTATCGACGATGCACGCCGCCCATTGCGCCAGTTCGTCGTAGTTCACGCTCTTGTGCTTGGTGGCGATGATAACTAGATCGAATCCCTTGACCGTGGCGGCGTCCCACTTGACAGACTTCACTCCCGCCCAATGCGGATGTTCGCGGGTCATCTTGATGACCGGCACATACGGGTCGTAATAGGCAACTTCCGCCCCGCGTTCATGGAACAAATCCATCAGCACGTAACTGGGCGATTCGCGGTCGTCATCGACGTCCGCCTTGTAGGCCAGCCCGAGCATCAACACCTTGGAACCGTTGACCGATTTCTTGGCGGCATTGAGGGCGTTGATGGCCTGGCCGACGACGTAGTTCGGCATGGCGGTGTTGATTTCGCCGGCCAGTTCGATAAAGCGCGTGCTCTGCACGTATTCGCGCGCCTTCCATGTCAAGTAGAAGGGATCAATCGGAATGCAATGGCCGCCCAGGCCCGGCCCCGGATAAAACGGCATGTAACCGAACGGCTTGGTCTTGGCCGCATCGACCACGTCCCAGATATCGATTCCCATGGCGCTATAGACGACCTTCAATTCGTTGACCAACGCAATATTGACGCTGCGAAAAATGTTCTCGGTCAGCTTGGTCGCCTCGGCCACGCGGCAGGAGGAAACCGGCACGAGCGTTTTAATGGCCCGCCCGTAAAGCGCCTTGGCCCGTTCCAAACAGGCGGGGGTGAAGCCGCCGATGACTTTCGGGATGACGGCCACTTTGCTGTCGGGGTTGCCCGGGTCTTCCCGCTCCGGCGAAAAGGCCAGGTGAAATCCTTCGCCCGCTTTCAGGCCGGAACCGGCTTCCAGCACGGCCCGCAAATCTTCGTCGGTCGTGCCGGGATATGTTGTTGACTCCAGCACCACCAGCGTGCCTTTGCGCAAATGCGGCGCCAGGCTCTTGCCGGTGTTGACGATGTAGGAAATATCCGGCTCGCGGTTCTTGTTCAGCGGCGTCGGCACGCAAATGATGACCGCCTCCACTTCCTGCACCCGGCTGAAATCGGTGGACGCAATGAAACGTCCGGCATTGACTTCCTTGGCAATGGTCGAGGCTTCGATGTGCCGGATATAACTCTGGCCGGCGTTGATCGCCTTGACCTTGGCCGCATCGACGTCCAGACCGAGAACGCTCGTATCCGACTTCGCAAATTGCAGCGAAAGCGGCAACCCAACGTATCCAAGCCCGACAATGGCGATGTTCATTTGTTTCGTATGCATTTTATACCTAACACGGTTATCGGCATCAGGCCTGCTTTTTCTTTACCCGGCTCACCCAATTCTGGTTGTTCAAATACCACTGCACGGTCTCGCGAATCCCGGTCTCGAACGTATGGGCCGGCACCCAACCGAGTTCCTGCTTTATCTTGTTGGCGTCGATGGCATAACGCCGATCATGGCCGGGCCTATCCTTGACAAAAGTAATCAATTTCCGCGAGCCGCCGCCCAGCTTCGGCGCCAGTTCATCCATTAAATCGCAAATTAATTCCACAATGCGGATATTGGCCCATTCATTGTGCCCGCCAATATTGTAGGTTTCCCCGTCGCGCCCCCGATTGAGCACCTGCCACAACGCCTCCGCATGGTCGCCCACATAGAGCCAGTCACGCACGTTCATGCCGTCGCCATAGACCGGCAGCGGTTTGCGCGCGCAAATATTTTCAATGATGACCGGGATGAGTTTTTCCGGGAATTGGCGCGGGCCGTAATTGTTGGAACAATTGGTCGTCACCACCGGCAACCCATAAGTGTGATGGTAGGAACGCACCAGCAAATCGCTCGATGCCTTGCTCGCCGAATAGGGCGAGTTCGGCGCATAGGGCGTGGCCTCGGTGAAAAATCCAGTCGCGCCCAGGCTGCCATATACTTCGTCGGTCGAAACGTGATGAAATCGTTTGCCGGAAAGATTATTTCCCCACAGGCCGCGCACCGCTTCCAATAAATTGAACGTGCCCACAATGTTGGTGTGGATGAAATCGCCCGGACCAGTAATGGAACGGTCCACATGCGATTCCGCCGCCAAATGCAGGACGTGCGTGATGTCGTGCTGCTTGACCGCCGCGCCCACGCCATCCTTGTCGCGCAGGTCAACTTTCTCAAAAGCGTACTTCGCATGAGCGGCCACCGATTCCAAATTATCCAGGTGGCCCGCGTAAGTGAGGCAATCCAGGTTGACCAGCTTGCGGATGACGGGCTGGTCGATGATGTGCAAAATTAAATTGGAACCGATGAACCCAGCCCCGCCTGTGACAAGCAAATTCATTTGATTGGCGCCCAATGCGTGAGCGAATCGGCCAGCGCTTCCTCGACCGGCCGCATGGCCACGCCGGCTTTGAGCAGTTTGGTCACGTCCATGATGCAATTGGAACGGGGCGTCTTGGCCGCCACGCGATAAAACTCCGCGTCATCGTTCCAGAATTCAAACGGCCGGGCCAGCGCCGGGATGCGTTGCATCATTTCCACGACTTGCCGCGACGTGACAAAACCCGGGTTGGTCACGTTGTAAACGCCGAACGCCGCCCGCTTTTGCCAGAGATCCACGCAGGCCGCCACGAAGTCGGCCCGGTGCGACAGGGAATTGACGTTGTCATAAACCTTGGCATAATTGCGCAGCTTGCTTAAATAATTGCGCGGGCTGTCAAACCTATCGAAGGGAATGCGCAACCGCCATATATAATGCTGCCCAACGCCGCGCAACGCCTCCTCGGCCAGCGCCTTCGTTCCGCTGTAAAAACTGCACGGTGGCTGGCGAAAGGTGAAATTTGGTTCGTCCGATTCGATGAACCCGTGGAACGAGCCGGGATTTTTTCGCAACAGCTTCTGCAATTCCGGCCGGGTCAGGTCCCGTTCCACCCGGGCCTGTCCTTCCGACGCCACCTTGGCCCCGCTGTAAATGCAGCCGGAAGAAACGTGGCCAAAGGGAATATTGAGACTGGCGCAAGCGTGGGCCACCGCCGCGGGAAAGAGGGTGTTGCCCTGCAACGTGTCCGCCTTGTTGACTTCGCAGGCATCGACATTCGGCTTGCCCGTGTATCCGGCCGAATTGATCAGAAATTCCGGGCGCGTCTTGGCAAGAAATTCGCGCAAGACGGTGAAATCCGTATAATTGACTTCGGCGCGCGTGGGCGCGACGAATTTTAATCCGCGCCCGGCCAGATGCCGCGCGAACTCGCTCCCCACATAACCGGCGCCGCCTAACAAGACCACCATATCAACGCGCTGCCTCCGCCAGGACACGATGCAGATAATCGCGGTATTCGCAGTTCGGCATTTGCGCGGCCAGCTTCTCCAATTGATCGCGCGTGATGAAATCGCGGTGAAAGGCGGCTTCCTCCGGACAGCCGATTTTTATGCCCTGCCGTTTTTCAATGGTCTGCACGTAGGCCGAGGCCTCATGCAAACTGCTGCTCGTGCCGGCATCCAGCCAGGCAAAACCGCGGCTCAACTGATGCACCTTCAATTCGCCGCGTTTCATGTAGGCGACGTTCACGTCGGTGATTTCCAATTCGCCGCGCGCGGACGGCTTCAGATTCTTGGTAATCTCCACGACTTGATTGTCATACAAATACAAGCCGGGCACAGCGTGATTACTCCGCGGCGCCTTGGGCTTTTCTTCGATCGAAATAGCCTTGCCCGCCTCGTCAAATTCCACCACGCCGTAACGTTCCGGGTCCGTCACGCGATAACCAAAGATCGATGCGCCGCTTTGGAACCCGTCAAACGCGCGCTTGAATCCGTCCGCGCCGTAAAAAATGTTGTCGCCCAAAATTAACGTGACAGCGTCCTTGCCGATGAAGGATTCGGCGATCAAAAAAGCCTGGGCGATTCCAGCCGGCTTGGCTTGTTCGCGGTAATCGATGGACAGTCCCCAATTTTTTCCGTTGCCCAGCAGTTGCCGGAAGCGCGGCAAATCCTGCGGCGTGGAAATCAGGCAAAGATCGCGCACGCCGTTTTCTATCAGCGTGGTCAGCGGATAATATATCATCGGTTTGTCGTAAACCGGCTGCAACTGTTTGCTGGCCACCAACGTCAGCGGAAACAATCGCGACCCCGCTCCGCCCGCTAGGATGATTCCTTTCATAGACTGATTATCGGCTGGGAAACCGAGCCGGTTGACCGGCGGCGCTCGTGCGCAGCCACATACCAATCCAATGCTTCGTCAAGTCCGTCCCCAATCCGATGGGTCGGTTCGTAGCCAAGCAATCGGCGCGCCTTGCTGATGTCCGCCCGCGAATGACGAACGTCTCCCGCTTGAAAATCCTTATACTCCGGCTTCAATTCGCCCACGCGCGGATTCGCCTCCTGCAAGCGCTGGCCCAGCAGTTGCAACAGTTCTTTCAACGTCGTTTCCTCGCCCACCGCGATATTATACACCGTATTGACCGCATCGCGAGCGGGCACCGTCGCCGCCAGCAGGTTCGCCTGCACCACATTGGCCACGTAACAAAAATCGCGGCTGGTCGATCCATCGCCGTTGATGTGAACCGGTTCGTTTTGCAGCAGGGCATCGACCCATCTTGGAATGACCGCCGCGTAAGGCCCATTCGGATCCTGGCGCGGACCGAACACATTGAAGTAGCGCAGCCCGATCGTTTCCATGCCGTAACATTTCGCGAAGACGCCCGCGTAAAGTTCGTTGATGCGTTTTGACGCGGCGTAAGGCGAGAGCGCGTTGCCGATTTTGTCTTCCACTTGTGGCAGCGCGGCCACGTCGCCATAAACGGAACTGCTCGACGCATAGACAAAACGTTTGACACGCTTTCCTTTGGCCGCGCCCAGTATGTTGAGAAAGCCGGTGACGTTGGAGGCGTGGGTTTCTGCGGGATTGGCCACCGAACGCGGCACGGAGCCCAACGCGGCCTGATGCAAAACATAATCCGCGCCGGACGCAACCTCGTTGCAGGCGGCCACGTCCTGGATGTCTCCCTCCATCCACTTGAAATTGCGCCAGCGCCCCGGCCCCAGCGTATTTTGCAATTGCGCCAAATTTTCCGGCTTGCCGGTGGCAAGGTTGTCCAGCCCGATCACTTTTTGGTTCAGTCCCAGCAACGTTTCCACCAGGTGCGACCCGATGAATCCCGCCGCTCCGGTCACCACCCAAACCTTCGGCGTAATGGTCAAATGCCTTTTTACATCGTCGAAGCGCATGGCTTAAGCGGATTGCTCCTTCAAATATTCCACGATGCGCGCGACGGATTCCGCCACGGTCAATTGATCGGTCGGCAATTCGATCTCGGGTTTTTCCGGCGCTTCGTAAGGCGCGGAGATGCCGGTGAATTCCTTGATCTCGTGCGCGCGCGCCTTGGCGTAAAGTCCCTTTGGATCGCGCCGCTCGCAAATTTCCAGCGGCGCGTTCACATACACTTCCACAAACATGCCCGGCTCCATGATCTTGCGCACAAGGTCGCGGTCGGAACGATAAGGCGAAATGAACGCCGTGATGCAAATCATGCCGGACTCGGCAAACAATTTGGCCGTTTCGCCGATGCGGCGAATGTTTTCCTTGCGGTCGCGCGGGGAGAATCCGAGATCGGAACAAAGGCCGTGCCGCATGTTGTCGCCGTCCAGCACATACACATGCTGGCCCAAACCGAACAGTTCCCGCTCCAGTTCCGTGGCGATGGTCGATTTGCCGGAAGCGGAAAGGCCAGTCAACCAAACGACACGGCCCGGATGACCGTTGCGCGCGGCGCGCTGTTGGGCCGTGACCTTGCCGGGGCTCCAAAAAATGTTGTGGCTCTTTTGCAGGCTGTCGGCCGTGCGCCGCGCGCATCGTGGAATATTTGAAGGAGCAATCCGCTTAAGCCATGCGC